>Ga0209573_1000613_pt1 | contig 70379 bp, 56 predicted proteins | sample TNRBio252014_DNA_FD_185870 | JGI IMG/M metagenome (GOLD analysis project Ga0209573, IMG submission 185870) | Wastewater treatment Type I Accumulibacter community from EBPR Bioreactor in Madison, WI, USA - TNR Reactor_6/25/2014_ DNA (SPAdes)... | ecosystem: Engineered > Bioreactor > EBPR >...
CTCACCCCAGCGCACCTCTACCTTGGTCTGCCCGATAACCGGCCAAGAGGCATCAAACCAACCCTCAAACAATCCCAACACACATTAACCCTCGCCTAAATCTGTCCAGCGAATGGGGAGTACCTCAGGCCGTTCAGAACTCATTGATTCCGTAGGCGTTGCGATTGAACGTGTAGGCAACGGTCTTCAGGCCAAAAGCCAACTTCTGATCGGACTTCGCGGCGTAGGCAAGACGGTGCTACTGGACCACTTGCGGGTGAATGCCGAGGATGCGGGGGTGGAAACGCTTCGGATAGAAGCATCGGAAAAGAAGTCACTGCCCAGCTTGTTAGCGCCCCAACTGCGGCAGGCTCTCTTGCGACTCTCGCGCAACGAAAAGGCAAAGGATCTGGCGCAGCGCGCTTTGCGCGGATCGGCCGGGTTCGCCAAAGCGCTGAAAGTGAAATACGGGGACATCGAGGTCGGCTTGGACCTGGAACCCGAAGCTGGTTTAGCGGACAACGGTGATCTGGAACACGACCTGCAAGCCTTGTTGGAGGCGGCGGGCGCAGCAGCGGCAAGTGGAGACAAGGTGCTGGCCATCTTCATCGATGAGTTGCAATACGTACCGGAACATGAATTAGCGGCATTGATCGTCGCACTGCATCGTTGTGCCCAGCGCAAACGTCCGGTACTGTTGGTGGGCGCGGGGCTTCCGCAACTACGTGGTCGTATGGGCGAGGCGAAGTCCTATGCCGAACGGCTTTTCGAGTTCCCGGAGATCGGACCATTGAAGGAAGAAGATGCGAAAGCGGCCATCGCACTTCCCGTGAAGGAACAAGGTGCCGCGATCGAACCAGGCGCTCTGGATCGGATCCACGCCGAGACCAAGGGCTACCCCTACTTCGTACAAGAGTGGGGCAAGCATTCGTGGGATGCGGCACCGGGATCACCGATCCGTGAAGTGGATGTACACACGGCAACGATGACCGCTGTGGCCGCATTGGATGGAAGCTTCTTCGGCGTTCGGTTCGACCGGCTGACACCGGCGGAAAAGAACTACTTGCGCGCCATGGCGGAATTGGGTCCGGGCCCACATCGCTCAGGTGATATCGCGGAGGTTTTGAAGGTTCGCGTTACAGCGCTGGGTCCTCGCCGCAGTAGCCTGATCAACAAAGGCATGATCTGGAGCCCCAACCATGGTGATACGGCATTCACCGTTCCGCTCTTCGATCAATTCATGAAGCGGATGATGCCGGGGGACGAGTGGAGGAAGACGTGATACGCCCTTCGGCCGTTGAGTTCACCTACGTTCAACGCCCCTCAGCACGAATTAACAGTGGTTTCCGGGTTACTAACACCTGTCGATAAATCACCCGGGGACCTCCGGCCGAACCCGGCTACTTTCACGCTCACAACCCGCGACCGGGCATGGCCTTGCCATACCGTGAAGTGGGCCAGAAGCACATGCAAGTAACACCGAAACGCTTCTTCGACTTCTGTTCCAGCCACGTGCCGCTGCTGCACGCCATCGCCATCAAACCTGGCGATGTGAGCGAAGCGCAGGTGCGCCAGCTCATCCGCACCTTCAGCGACTCGGTATCGGAACAGCCGGAGACCACTTGGCAGCGCCTGTTGGAGTTGCAGATCCTCGTTCCCTTGGAAGAGGGAAGCGCACACTACGTGATGGCGCAGCCGCTGCTGCAGCTGATCAACTACCTGTACAACGATGCGGTGCCCACCAGTCCGGAGATCATCCAGGGCTACATCGCAGCGTTGGAAAGTGCGCGCAAGCGGATCGTGATCGGCATCGAGGCCGGCGACGCGCTGAGCGTGGCGATGGCCACCAACGAGGTGGATCACACCCTGCGCCGCATGCAGGACGACCTGGACGCCACGCACCGCGCGGTGATGAGCGAAGTGGCCCGTTACAAGGCCGATCGCACGAGCGTAAGTGTGCGCGAGCGTTACCTGCGCATCGTGGGCCTGATGGACCAGTACGTGCATCCGCTGGTGGAGATCGTACGCGTGGATGGGCTGCTGGTGAGCGTGCTCGACGAGACCGACCTCGCCTTGCGTGCCGCACGTGAACAAGGCGTGTACGTGGAGATGGGCATGATCGCGCGCAACGAGCGCCAGATCCGTGCGCTGCGCCGCCGCTCCATCCACACGCTGAACGAGAGCCGTCGCGAATTGCAACCGCTCTACGACGTATTGCGCCGCGCCAGCGCCATCGCCCACGGAGCCACGTTGGCCTTGGGTCGTCTGCGCCAGATGAAGCAGGACGATTGGGTGATCAACTACATGGTACAGGCCGATCGTGCCGGGATCGAGTGCCCGCCCACGGACGCCATCCTGCGCCATGTGATCAACGAAGTGATCAGCCACCCGCCCACCCCGCCACCGGTGCTCAGCATGGAGGAGAACGGCGACACGCCTCCCGACTATGTGCGCCTGCTCTGGTTGAATGGCCTGGCCACGGACCTGCGGGAAGAGCTCCCCGTGAAGGACCTCACGGCATGGATCACCGGCACCTTCCCGGAAAAAGGCACCAGCGACATGCTGCTCGGACTGAGCCGCCTGCTCTTCGACCCCACCATGGACGTTCAGTTCAAGGGTGGCAAACAGAAACAATACCGCACGCGCGACGGCGTGCTCGAAGTATCGACCATCTCCATCACCCGCGCATGACCACGGAAACGACCACCACCGCCCTTCCCCAGTTGAAGGAGATCTTCGACAAGCTCCGCCAGGGCTCGTACATCACCCACGAACAAGGCACCCTGCACAGTGCGTTGGCCGAGAACTACGAGGCGTACCGGACCTACTTCGAGCCACTGGGGCTGAACCTGATCCGCCATCCGCGCGACTTCTTCTACCTGCACAAGGAAGAAGCGGAGAACACGCCACCCTCCAGCTCGCTGGCCGGTATCGCCGTGTTCAGCTTCATCCTGATCGAGGCCACGGCCAACGATGGCAGATCGGTGGAAGAGTACCTGCTCACCGAACGTTTCAGCATAGCAGGCCTGCCCCACCTGCAGACCGATCGGTACAAAGCACATCTCCGCGCCGTGGAGATCGAAGATGAGACCGCTCTTCGCAAATTGGTGAAGCGCATGGTGAACTACGGGTGGGTGGAGTACTTCCCGGACGACACCTTCCGCTTCCTGCGCCCCTTCCACCGCGTATTCGACAAATGCCAGGAGATCAGCCGGGCTGCAGAACAGGAGACCCGCAGCGTGCTGGATGAAGGACCACCGGAGAAGAAGATCGATCCGGAGATGAACTGAACGCGTGCATCACCACAGAGGCACGGAGTACACAGAGGAAATTCAAATGCTGTTCCAACCACGAGTCCAGACCAAGCGGGAAGTGTACCTCTCCGCATCCGCTGTGCCGCTGTGGTGAACAACCAGATAGACCATGCAACTAGGACCAACCAAACTCATCGCCATCCGCAGCGGCAGCTACGATTACGCCGAAGTGGAACTGAGCGATTCCCTGCAACTCGTAGGGCCGAACAACGCGGGGAAGACCACGTTGATCAATACCCTGCAATTCCTCTACCTGGACAACCGGAACCAGATGGTGTTCGGCGACCACGACTCGGAGGCCACGCGCGAGTACTACTTCCCCGACCACTACAGCTACCTGTTGTTCGAGTGCAACGGACCGGGCGGATCGTACATCCTGGGCTGGCGCGGTCAAGGTAAGGCCAGCGGCGGTGATCCCGTTCGTTTCACCTACGATGGCACCTACGACATCACCGACTACATGGATGGGGATCGCGTGGCCGATCCGAAGAACGTGCTGGCCAAACTCGCCGAGCGCAACTACCGCGAGATGAAGGATGCCGCCGCGCATCGCGATGCGCTATTGGTGGCCACCAAAGGCGAGAGCAACGGCATGGGCATCGTCCACCTCACGGAGAACGATCGGTATGCGCACTTCAAGGAGGTGTTGAAGAACCTGCTGAGCCTGCGCAGCATCGACCAGCACGAGATGAAGCGCAGCCTGCTGATGCTGGCCGGCATACCGCCGAACCGCCCTGCACTGGAAGCGAACCGCTTGATGACCGAAGAATTCGAGCGCATCCGCGACCGTCGTGTGAAGCTGAACACGCTGAAGGCCGAGAAAGAGCGACTGGAGAAATACGTGGCCATGAGCGACGTGCGGATGGGCCTGGAAGCGCGTTTGGCCACCGTGTACAGCGACCTGATGGAGAAGCGGCGCAAGGCCCACGACCACAACAAGCATGTGAAGGAGGCCATCGTGGCCAAGCAGGAAGCGCTGGAGAAGGAGAAGCACAGCACGGCGGAGATCCTCAAGGACTTCGACGACCGGATCGCCGAATTGGCCGGGAACAAGGGCCGCGTGGAAGGCGACCTGGCGCGTATCGCCGAACTGAGCAAGGGCTTGGGCGACTTCGTGGAGAGCCTGGAACGTGAAGCGCTGAGCAATGCGAAGGAACGCCTCACGGCACTTGACCGTCGCCTGGGGAACGCCGAAGAAGCGGACCGCCAGCGCACGGCACGCAGCCTCGCTGAAGTGACCGGTCGCGTGGCCAACACGGAAAGGGCCATCGCCAACTTCGACAAGGCCCTGATCACCGAATTGCGCTCCACGTTGAGCGAAGACCAGGTACGTGGCCTCTCCCAGCTCTTCAACCTGGACCTGCTGAAGCTGCCCGTGGAAAAAGGGGGCATCGAGTTCAAGAAGCGCAAAGAGGTGGACAAGCTATTGAAGGCGGTGGCCGAGAACATCAAGGACGACCGCTATGCGGATGCGTTGATGAGTTTCCCCCTGCCGGACAACAGCCACGCCTGGAAAGAGCTGGTGGACGTGAAAGCCTTGAAGAAGGCCCTCACCGACCTGAAGGCCGAACAGACCCGTCTCTCGCAACTGATGGAGGCGATCGAGAATCGCGAGCATCTGGCCAAGGACCGCGCCAAAACCCAGGCCGAAGTGGATGAACACCTGCGCAAACTGGCGCGTTGGGAACGCCTCCAGATCGAGAAGCAGGACGAGGCGGGCTTCCAGAAGCTGCTGGCCGAAGTGACCAAGGCGAAGACCACGGCGGACAAACAGCGCAAGGAGGTACGCGACAAGCTCGAAGAGATCGGCGTGAAGCTCTTTGAACAACGCACCGCTTTGAACAAAGAGGATGAGCGGTTCAACCGGCTGTTGCAACTGCTGGAACAGTGCGTGCCGCCACCCGATCCAGAGGCCAAGGGCCGGGAGCTGATCAGTGTGCCGAACGATGCGGAGGACGCCATCGAGCTCTACCGCAAGCTCACCCTGGAGCACGGCAGCATGAGCCGCGAGATGGACCAGTTGCGCTCCAAGATCGAGATGGTGCTGAAGAGCGACATCATCGGGCCGAACGAGATGGAGACGGTGCGGTTGATCCGCGAGCAGATCGAGGGCCTGCCGACCTTCGAGGAGGCCCTGCGCAAGGACTGGGACACCTACCTGCACCAGTTGCGCGCCAACTTCGCGCAAGTGCTCAACGGCCTCAACGACATCAAGATCGCCGCCGACCGCCTCAACCGCCGCTTCACCAACGTGAGCGTATCCAACCTGGAGAGCCTGAAGATGGAGGTGATGGACCAGAACGACCTGGTGGGCGCCCTGAAGGAACTGGCCGAAACGGACCATACCGGGCTTTTCGACGATAGCAAGAAACTGGACGCCGCGTACCAGAGCTTCCGCAACAAGCTCAGCGAACGCATCACCCTGAACTACGGCGATCTCTTCACCTTGCGCTTCACGGTGAGCACACGCGGTGGCCGCACCCACAGCTACGACAACCTCCAAGTGGAAAGCCACGGTACGGCCATCACGATCAAAGTGCTCTTCAACCTGCTCGTATTGCGCAGCATGCTGAAGGAGGATCCCAAGCAGAACACACCGCTGAGCCGCGTCCCCTTCTTCCTGGATGAGGTACACTCCCTGGACGCCATCAACCGGAAGGCCGTGTTGAGCATGGCGAAGGACCTCGGCTTCATGGCGATCACCGCCGCACCGGAGCCGGTGAGCGAAGTGGACAGCCTGTATTTCCTGCGCCCGAAGAACGGCCGCTTGGTCTTGCGCAACGAATTGCGCATCGGCGTGAAGTTCGACGAGCAGATGGCAGAGGCCTAAGTTCGGACCGATCGAAGCGAACAAGCCCCGGTGATGAGCCGGGGCTTGTTGCGTTCGTGGTGGAATGGAACGAGCCATCCGATCAAATCCCCGATCCCTCCGACGGCTCGGTCATTCCCGGATCGATCTGAATGGCAACGGAAAAACGTGCATCCGTTCGTGCCACCTCGTTCCACGTAGGTCAACACAAGACTCGACCTCGTTCATTCGCCGATCAACTGGCGTATGTCACCACGAATCCACCCGTGCCAGCGACTGTTCTATTGATCCCTCAACGCCTGCACCGGATCCGTCTGTGCCGCCCGGACCGCCCGGAAGCTCACCGCCGCCTTGGCCACCAGCAGCACCCCTCAACCGGCGATAGTCCGGTTCACGGCAGGGCCAGCTTCGTCTCCGTCAACCCGAGTCTGCTGATGTGCTCCAACAGCTCAGCCGCCAGCTCACCACCGCGTTGTGCGTGATGCAGCAATGTGAGCCCATGCGGTCCCTTGGAATGCAGCAGTTGCGGGAAGGCCGCCAACTGGGCTTTGACCACAGTGGTGTGACCGAGCATGGTGAGCACGAAGATGTTGGGGCGGGCTCCGCGCGCGAGCAGGTATTCCGCCACATCGCGGCTGCCCACATGACCAGCCGCCTCCAGGGCCGTTTCGAAGTCGCCGCCCCCCCAGTCATAGCAAGCGTTCAGCAATCGTGGCTGCTCATCGAGCATGCGCTTCACCGCATTGAGCTCGCCGTGCCCCACCCGTACGAATTCCTTCACCAGCTCATCGGGAAGGCGGGGTGGCTTGTCGTTGCCGACGAGGTTCTGTGGGCGCGCGGGCAACACGCCCAGCAGCGGCAGACCGAGTGCGGTGGTGGTGAGGAAGCGGCGGCGTTCCATGTGGCATGGGTTATTCGTGATGCAGTGCCTTCACCGGATCCGTCTGCGCCGCACGGATCGCCCGGAAGCTCACCGTAAACGTGGCGATCAACAGCACCACGAGCGCAGCAAGCACGAAGACCAGCGGCTCGATGGCGGTGCGGAAGGCGAAGTTCTCCAGCCAGCGGGCCATGCCGAGCCAGGCCAAGGGCACCGCGACCAGAGCCCCCACCAGCACAAGCCATAGAAAGTCGCGCGTTACCACCCATGCGATGCGCACGGTATCCGCGCCCATGACCTTCCGGATGCCGATCTCGCGGGTGCGTTTCTCGGCCGTCCAGGAAGCCAACGCGAAGAGTCCTAAGCAAGCGATGAACATCGCGAGCAGCGAAAAGATACCGACCAGCTTGGCCAACCGACCCTGCGCCTCGTACTGCGAGTCGAGCTGGTCCTCCAGGAACTGGTATTCGAAGGGGAAGTTGGTGGTGCGCGCGTTCCACTCCTTGCGCGCGGCCTCGATCACCGGTGTGGGGTCTCCGCCTTCGGTGCGGATATAGATGTAGCGCAACCACTGCGTGATGTCCTGCGGACCGCACATGTCGAAGACGAATGGTTGCACGGCCTTGAAAAGCGGGTCGAAGGCGAAGTCCCTGGCAATGCCGATCACGCGCTCGTGGCCGTGCGGCGTGTTCATGCGGTCGCCGATGGCCTTGGCCGGATCGTCGGGGTGCAGCTGCTTCGCGAAGGTCTCGTTGATCACCACGCTCAAGGAATCGTCGCCGGGAAAGTCGCGGCTGAACCAGCGGCCAGCGAGCAGTTCGAGGTCCATGGCCTCCTGGAAGTCGGGGTTGCAGTAGAGCGCGGGCAGATAGGTCCACTTTCCTTGTTCCATGGTGCCCCAGTTGAACTCGTGCGTGTTGTGCTTCTTGCCGAGGATGTCGTTGCTCCAGCTCACGGCCTTCACGCCGCTGATCTTCTTCAGCTCGGGGTACACGGCCAGATACACGTCGCTCATTGGCGCGCGCACGGGGATGAGGATGACCTGCTCCTTGTTGAAGCCGAGCTCCACGCGCTGCAGGTGATCATGCTGCCTCTTCACGAACACGGTGCCGATGATGAGGACCAGCGCGATGGCGAACTGCACCACCACGAGCGCCTTGCGCAGCGCCTGACCGCGCGAGGTGCCCGCCGCGTTGGCCTTCAGCACCACCGCCGGCTGGAAGCTGGAGAGGAAGAAGGCCGGGTAGATGCCACTGAGCAGGCCCACCACCACCGCGATGCCGAGCACGGCGGGTACCCAGGTCGTGGGCAACGGTATCGTTTCACCAGCGAGCCGGTTGAAGGCGGGCATCAGCAGTTTGATGAGCAGCAAGGCGATGAGCGCGGCTATCAAGCTCATGAGCACGCTCTCCAGCAGGAACTGACCGATCAACTGCCCGCGCGTGGCACCATTCGTTTTGCGCACGCCGACCTCGCGGGCACGATACGCGCTTCGCGCGGTGGCGAGGTTCATGAAGTTGACGCCCGCGAGCACGATGATGAAGAAGCCGATGGCCCAGAGGATGTGTACGCTACCGGCATCGCCGTTCTGGTGCATCTCGAAATCGAGCTTGCTCGTCAGGTGTATGTCGGTGAGCGGCTGCAGTTCGTGCCCGATCTGGTTCTTGAGGAAGTCGGGGTAGTATTTCTGGATGAAGTCCGGAAACACCCGGTTCACTTCCGCTTTGCTGACGCCCTCGTTCAGCCGCACGTAGGTCCAGCAGGGGTTCCACACCCAATTGTTCCGCTCGATGTTCTTCCAGAACTGCGTGATGGTGTGGAACGAGACGAGTCCCGTGAACTTGATGTGCGAGTTCTGCGGGATCTCGCCGAGGATGCCGGTCACCTGCACGTCCATGGCGTTGTCCCACTTCATCATCTGGCCCATGGGATCGGCATCGCCGAAGTACTTCTTGGCCAGCTCCTGCGAGAGCACGATGCTTCCGGGCTTGGTGAGCGCGGTCTTCGGATCGCCCACGAGCAGCGGGTAGTTGAAGATGTCGAACACGGTGCTGTCCACCAGGTAGAGGCCGCTCTCGGTGAACATCTTGTCCGTACTGAGGCTGTCACCCACCTTCAGCGTGTGCTGCGGATCCTGGAAATCGAACCAGCGGCAATAGCGCTCGATCAGCTCCGGGTGGTCGTGGAACAGCGTTGGTCCCAGGCCGAATACCATACTACTGCTGTGCTCGCCCTGGCCCTCCATCTCGATCTTGCCCACCACGCGGTACACGCGCTCGTTGTCCGGCACGAACCGGTCGAAGCTGCGCTGGTACTGCACGTACAGGCCGATGAGCACAAAGCACGCGATGCCCGTGGCCAATCCCAGCAGGTTGATGAGAGGGTACAGCTTCTGCCGCCAGAGGTTGCGCAGGCCTGTGAGCAAGACATTCTTAAGCATGATACGACATTGTGGACACCAAGGTGGTCCACGTCCCGATCGTTCGGAAGGAAAGAGTGCGTACAGGTTCCTACTGTGACCGGCGGTTCAGGTCATTCATACCGTAAGGCCTTCACCGGGTCGGCCACGGCCGCACGGTACGCCTGGAACGATACGGTGAGCACGGTGACCAGCAGCGTGATCAGCAGCGCCGCCGCGTACAAGGCCGGGGAAATGTCCGTGTGGTAGGCGAAGGTCTCCAGCCAACGCCCGATGGCGTAGAAGGCCAGCGGGAAGGCCACGACCAACGCCAGGCCCAGCAGCACCACGAACTCGCGGTTCAAGCGCCGCACGATGTCGAGGAGCGGCGCGCCCATCACGCGACGGATGCCGATCTCGCGCGTGCGCTGCCGCGCCGTGAAGTACGCCAGGCCGTACAGGCCCATCACCGTGAGCAGGATCGTGAGCACCGCGAAGGCGGCGAACACGCGGTAGAGCTTGTCCTCGGCCTGATAGAGCTGCGCGATGCTGTCGGTGAGGAAGGTCGCTTCCCACTCGTCGTTGGGCCGCAGCGTGTTCCAGCGTTGCCGCAACGCAGCGAGTTGCGCGCCCACGTCGCCCGGCGCCAACCGCAGTACCAGATTCTGCGCACCATAACGTCGGCTGCTCTGGAACATCACCAGCGGCTCGATCGGGGTGTGCAAACTGGTGTAGTGGAAATCCTTCACCACGCCGATCACCGTGAGTTCCTGGTCCACGCTGTCGCCGGGAACGTAGACCTTCTCCGCGAGCGGATCCTTCCAGCCGAATGCCATCACCGCGCTCTCGTTCACCATCACCGCGTTATCGGCATCGCTCGGCACCTTCGGATCGAAGTAGCGTCCCGCCACCAGTTCCACGCCCAGCAAGGCAGGGAAGTCGGCATCGGTGCTCATGGTGGGCATCGGCTTGTCGATGCGGCCCTCCGGCGTGTTCACCTTCAGCACCCAGCGCCCGCCACTCTGCCCCGGCAGGTTCTGCGTGTATGACCCGGCGATGACGAAGCTCTCCCGCATCAATTCGTCCTTGATCGGCCGCAGCGCATCCCACGCCAGCGTGTCGTCGCCACGCGGCTGCGGCATGGTGATGCTCAACAGATTCTCCTTGCGGAAGCCCATGTCGTTGGCGCGCAGCCAATGCAGTTGCGCGAACACCGCCAACGTACCCACCACCATGAAGAGCGCGATGGCGAACTGCGCGCCCATGAGCACCTTGCGCACGCGCCCTTTCCCCGCGCCACTGGCCACGCCTTCCTTCAGCAGCAACTGCGGTGCGAAACGCGAAAGGAAGAAGGCCGGATAACTGCCCGCCAGCCCGCCGATCGCCAGCACGATCAGCAGCACCACCCCGGCAAAGCTCCCGCGCAGCAGGTAGCCCATGCCGATCTCCTTGCCGGTGATCCCGTTGAACGCCGGTAGTGCCAGCCACAACAGGCCCAAGGCCACCCCGATGCCGATCACCGCGATCAGCAGGCTGCCGCCGATGAACTGCGCCACCAGTTGCCCGCGCTGCGCACCGCTCACCTTCCGCAAGGCCACCTCCTTGGCGCGACGCGTGGCATCGGCCGTACTCATGTTGATGTAGTTGATGCAGGCGATGGCCAGGATGAGCACCGCCACGATGGCGAAGAGCGTGACGTAAGCCTTGTTGCCCTTCTTCGGCGTGTCGTAGATGAGGTCGTTGTTGAAGTGGACTTCGCGCAGCGGCTCCAGGTTGAAGCGGATGCTCCCTTGGAACTGGTCGCCGCCCCATTGCGGAATGATGTACTTGGTTACGAAGGCGTCCATCTTTCCCTGGAACGCCTGCACATCCACGCCCGGGGCCAGCACCAGGTAGTTGAAGCAACTGTTGTTGCCCCAGCTCTGCCCCAGTTGCTCCTTCGCTTGCGGCGGCATGCCCAGGCGGCTCATGAACACACCCATGGGAATGTGCGTGTTGTCGGCCTTGCCATCGATCACGCCCGCCACTTTCAGCGTGCGTCCGTTGCGTTCCACGAGCTTGCCGATCGGATCGTCCGCACCGAACATGCGCACGGCCATCTCCTGCATGATCACGATGTTGTCCGGCTCATCCAGCGCATCGGGCCCGCCGTGCGTGAAGGTGAAGTCGAAGACCCGGAAGGTACTCGTATCCGCGTTGTAGCCGTCCTGCGCGATGTACGGCTTGCCCTGATAGGTCAAGGTGGTCTGGCCCAGTTGATAGAGCGACACGCCTTGTTCGATGTCAGGATACTCCTTCAATAGGGCCTCCACGATGGGGAAGGGCGTGATGCCGAAGTCGTCCTGCGTATCGCCGAAGCTGTAGTGGGCTTGCACCCGGTGTATGCGGTCCGCCTTCGCATGGTGGGCATCGAAGCTCAACTCATCCTGTACGTAGATGTAGATGAGGAAGCAGGCCGTGATGCCGATGGCCAGACCGAGGATGTTGAGCGCGGCGAAGAGCTTGTCGCGCTTGAGGGTGCGCCAGGCGATGAGGAGGTTGTTCTTCCACATGGCCAGGATCAATGGATCACCTGTGTGGACACTTCGGCTCGCAGCACACTACCGTCCAACAGGTTGATGGTGCGTTGAGCGAAGCCCGCATCACGCAGGCTGTGCGTGACGATGATCACCGTGGTGCCGGCCTTGTTCAGTTCGGTGAGCAGGCCCATCACTTCCTCGCCCATGGCGCTGTCCAGGTTGCCCGTGGGTTCGTCGGCGAGGATCAATTTGGGCGCGTTCACCACGGCGCGCGCAATGGCCACGCGCTGCTGCTGGCCTCCGCTGAGTTGCTGGGGGAAGTGTTTCGCGCGGTGCCCGATGTTCATGCGCTCCATCGCCTCCTGCACGCGTTGCTTCCGCTCGGCCTTGCCCATGCGCGTGTAGATCAGCGGAAGTTCGATGTTCTCGGCCACCGTCAGTTCATCGATCAGGTTGAAGCTCTGGAACACGAAGCCGATGGTGCTCTTGCGCACCTCGGCGCGTTTGCGTTCGTTGTAGGCGCTCACGTCCTCGCCGTTCACGAAGTACTGTCCGCTGCTGGGCGAGTCGAGCAAGCCGATGATGTTGAGCAAGGTGGACTTCCCGCATCCGCTCGGCCCCATGATGGCGACGAACTCGCCTTGCGCGATGTCGATGCTCACGTTGCTCAGCGCGGTGGTCTCCACGGTGTCGGTGCGGTAGATCTTGGAGAGGCTCTGGGTTCGGAGGAGGGACATGGGTTTCTTGGGTTTGTGGCACGGATCGATGTCCGCAAGGCTCAGGCTGCAAGCCACAAGCTGGTCCAGCTTGAGACTTGAGGCTTGGAGCTTGCGGCTTGTGTCATTGAATGATCAGTTCGTCGGCATCGTTGAATGCGGCATATCGGCTGGTGATCACACGGTCTCCAGGTATCAATCCTTCGAGCACTTCGTACATGTCCGGGTTCTGGCGGCCGAGTTTCACCTCGCGTTTCACGGCCTTGCCCTCGGCATCCACCACGTACACCCATTGTCCGCCGGTATCCTGGAAGAATGGTCCACGGGGCAGCATCACGGCCTGCATGTCCTCACTCAATTGCAGGCGCACTTGGAAGGTCTGCCCGCGCCGGATGTCCACCGGTTGCGCACCCGTGAAACGCAGGTCCACGTCGAACTCGCCGTTGCTCACCTCGGGGTACACTTTGAACACCTCGATGCTATGCTCTTTGCCCGCGTGCGTGAACGTGCCGAGCAGGCCCATGCTCACTCGGCTCACATAGTGTTCCGGGATGCGTGCGCGCACCTTGAAACTCCCCAGCACATCGATCTGTGCGATACGCTCTCCCTTCTGTTTGGTCTGGCCCAGTTCAACATTCAGACCGCTGAGCTGCCCATCGATGGGCGCTTTGATCACCAGGTTCTGCAGGTTCTCGCGCAGGAAGCGCAGGTTCTGCTGGATGAGGTCGAGGTTGCTGGTGATGGAGCCGAGCTGGCTCTGGCGGAACACGGAATCGCTACGCACGTTCGCGGCCAATAGCTTCCGTTTTTCGCGCATGTATACAAGCTGCTCCTGGTTGTTGAGGAAGGTGTTGGTGGCGAGCAGCGAGTCCTTCATCAGTTGCGCATCCACGCGACCATCGCGTTCCAAGCGTTTCAGGTCCTTGTCCAGGTTCAGCAGCTCGTCCCGGAGGCGCGTGGTCTGTTGATCCATGGCCAGGCGCGTATTGCGCAGGTTGTTCTGCTGATCGAGCAGTTGCGCCTCCCGGTTGATCGCGTCCATGTGCAGCTGCGGATTGTTCAGCTCGATGATCGCGTCGCCGGCCGTCACCATGTGGCCGTCCTCTACGAAACGCTGTTTCACCGTACCGCCTTCCAACGCATCGAGGAAAACGGTCTGAATGGGCTGAACGGTCCCCGTTACCGGTATGAATTCGCGGAAGAGCCCTTTCTCCACCGTGCTCACCGTCACTTTCGCCGCTTCCACGCGCACACGGCTCGTGGTGAACGAACTGCTCCAGAGCGCGACCGCGATCAACATCAAGCTGCTCGCGCAGCCCAACACGATCAGGCGTTTGCGGCGGGCAGGACGAGGGTCGATCGCGCGGTCCATGTACGTTCAATCCTTAACCAGTGGATCTTTCGGGACCACAGGGCCAAGGATGGCCGAAGGTGGAGCTACCTACAGTGTGGGTGAAGCGAGAAGTGATGGTCGGCAGATACCGTGACGAACCGCAGATCCATCCGGTCCATGTAGGTGGAATTCAAGAAGTGGATTCGCACATGGTACCTTCCTCTGAGTTCGACCAGCACCCCTTCGGTTGTGCGTGGTGGCAGACCAGCGGAGCCCAAGTCCATTGCAACGGTTGGAACGGGAGTTGGTCCGCCCCCTCACCGCCGCCACCGCCAGAGCACCACGCCAATGAGCAGCAGCAGGCCCCCACCGACCCACCAGCGATAGCGGTCCCACCAGGAGAGGCCCACGGGTGATACATCGCCCACGAGCACCAGGCCGGCCCAGTAGTAGGGCATGGCCAATTCGTCGGAAGCCTGTTGCAGGTGATCCAATTTGGCCTGGCGCAGGGCCTCGTGTTTAGGGAGGCCGTCGGCGAGGTGGTCATAGAACCGTTCGATCACTGCGGCACTCACCTGTTCATCGATGTTCCAGAGCGACATGACCAGGCTGGGGCATCCGGCATAAGCGAAGCTGTAGCCCAGGGACCGTACACCTTCGCCATCATCGCGCCCGGCACCGGTCTCGCAGGCGGTGAGCACGGCCAACTGTGCGCGGAGGTCCAACTCGTAGATCTCATAAGCGTGCAGGTAGCCATCTGCATCGGGATCCACCCCTTCCCCGTCCTTACTGAGGACCAACCGTGAATACATGGGATCGGTGGCGTTCATTTCAGCGTGTGTACCCAGGTGCAGGATCCCGTAGCGTGGAGCTGCATCGCGGAAGTCCCGCTCGTTGGCATGCATGCCCAGCAGGAGGTCGGCGTGCATCACTTGGCCCAGGTTCTCGGCGGTGCGCAGTGCGAAAGGTTGCCGCACATAGCTCAGGAAACGCTGGTCCCAACGCGAACTATCGGGTACTTGGGCACGGTACTGGTCCTTCAACTCGTCGGTGAACCCCGGGGCCAGGGCCAGGGTGGTGCTGGTGCGGTCGCGGGCCAATTCGGCGAAGCGCACGGCGGTGGTGGCGCTGAGCAGGTTGGCGATGGCATATCGTTGCAGCAGCAGGTGTCGGGTGTGGTCCGAGGGATCGGCAGGGGCTTGCAGCAGGGTCTCGAAGTTGATCGTGCGCAGGGGCCCATCGGGGATGATGAGCAGTTCGGTACCGGTGAGGTAGGCGGCCACGGGAGCGACCAATCGTTGGTAGAGGGCGTGCGCGAGCTTCACGTAGGCCCGCCCATCCCGGTCGGCGATGGCCTTGTTGAAGGCACGGACCTCCTCCTCGAGCCCGGTTGCCGTGCCACGCACGAGGTATTCACCGGTAGGTCCGATCACCAGGGTGTGGACATACTCTTCCGTGATGGTGAACGACAACAGGTGGCGTCCCGGTTTGAGCAGGAGCCGTCGCAGATCATCCAGCTTGATCGCGGATACGCCGTAGCGCATGGCGTAATAGGTGGGATGATCCCGCTGTAGCCGCACGAGGAGATCGTGGTAGGCCTGTTCGTTCGCATGGAGCGCGGTGGCTGATGCGCGATCGGCCGCATTCACCTCGAGGGCCGCGATCAGTTGTTGTTCGTGATCGATCAGGCTGTCGGGCACACCGGCGAATCGGATGCCCTTGAAGGCGTTGAGCCGTTCCTTCAGGAGGGTGGAACGGTGTGCTTCGGAAAGGCGCAGGATCCGATCGGCCGTGGCGGTGGTACCCATGGCCTCCCGACCCTCGAAGGCGATGTCCACCGCGAGGTCGAAGAGGCGATCCTGGTTGGCGATCAGCATGAGTTTGCCGGTCTCGTCGTCCAGGGTGGTCTTATTGCGTTCGAGTGCGAGGATCGCAGTATCGAGGTCGGCGTTCCATTCGGGGTTGAAGGTGTTGCCGCTGAGCTTACGTTCGATGACCACCTTCCAGTAAAGGGCATCGGAGAGCAGTTGCGGGGCGGGGAAGGTCTGCGGCACCAAGGCCTTGCGAAGCGCGGCCGCACGGTCCTGTACGATCCGTCGGGCCTCTTGCACATGCACCATGGCAGCCTGTGGATGGCCTGCACCGAGCTGCGCCTCGGCCAGTTTCAGGTCGGCCTGGGCGACCGCATGGTGCATGGTATCGTAGGTGTGGATGGTGATGGCCCGGGCATCGCGGAGATCGGTGATGGCTTCGGACCAGCGTTGTGTGGCCATGCGCACCTCGGCCCGGCCCTGTAAGGCCAGGTGCAGGACCGCATCGGTATCCCGGTCCTTGCCGAGGGGAGCGGTGGCGATGCTCCGGGCGAAGAGTGAATCGGCCTGGTGCAGGTCGCCTTGTCGCCTCCGGATGTCGCCCAGTTGGTAGCAGGCCCTGCGCGATTCCTCACTGTGGGTACCGTATGCCCGTTCCGCAGCACGAAGGACATCGGTGGCGAGCACCCGTGCACGTTCCAGGTTCCCCGCTTCGATCTCCAGGTCGGCGAACCGCTGTTGGATGGCCAGGAGCTGTGGATCGTCGGCCTCGAGCACACTGCTGCGATCGCGATGGGCCAGTTTGAGGAGCTCCCGTGCGCGGCCGTGGTCGCCGAGGTGGAAGGCGACGGTGGCCAGGTTGAGGTAGGTGCGCGAGCGGTTCACGATGGCCTCCTCGCGCGTGAACCGGTCGGTGGTGCGGGCGATGAGCCGGTCGCTGGTGCGCATGCTCTCATCGTACGAATTGTAGGCACGGGTAAGGTCGCCTGCACCCTGCCACAGTACGCCGAGGTTCCCGTAGGTGCTCACCCTTCGGGCCAGGGCCGCCTCGGAGCTGTCGGCACCCAGGGCCTGTAAGGCTTGTTGGTATTGGTGCTCCGCTTCGCGGATACGGCCCAGATGCCAGTACGCCGCACCCACGGCGGTGTGCGACTCGGCCCATTGGATGGCGGGCACATCATCGGCCCGTTCATACTGGGCCAACGCTTCCTTCGCCCAGTAGGCCGAAGCCTGGTGGTCGCCCAGGATGCTATGGTCGAATGCCAGGTACTGGCGGGCGCGGCCGCGTTGTTGGAAGGAGATCGTGCTGCTCCCATCGGCCACCTTCACGGCGAGGGAATCGACACGTGCGCATTGGCGAAGGTCACCGGCCTCGTAGTAGACCCAACTGAGGTCGAAGAGGGCCTCCAGTTCATTGGCTGCCACGGCGCGTTCGTGTACAAGTGCAAGGATCCGCTCGGCACCTTCGGTGGAGGCTTTCACTCCCTGGGTGCGCCGCAGGGCATGACCGTACTTGTACAGGTAGTGGTGCAAGGAGTCGGCCCAGCTGGTGCCGGGAGCTTGTTCCACCTGGGTCTCGATCTCGCGTACCACGGCGGCGTGGTCACCCGCTTCGCTCAAGGTGTTGATGCGTGCATGGCGGGCCGCACGTTGATCGCCTTGCGCCCGGCCGGCCATAGCGCAAAGGCCCCATACACACACCAACCCGATGCGTACCCACCGATGTCGCGGTGGACCAGCCCTCATCGCAAGGCGTGTTGGATCGTCGCCGCGCGTGCCGCAAATGGCGAGGCCGGGTCGAACGGTACGGTACGGGCATGGGCCGTATCGCCTGCATGGGTATAGGCCAGGAAGAGGTACCAAGCGGCCTTATCGGCGAAGGGTGATGCGGTATCGGCCGAGGCCTTTTCCAACAGGGGCACTGCCCCCGGTATGTCCCCGGCACCCAGGGCGGCCATGGCGGTGTAGTACCGAAGGGTGTCGCTGCCGGGTCGGTCCTTCAACTGGCTGCTCCATTTTTCACGGGCTGCTGCGAACGCCTGCATCTTATAATCCACCATGGCATCATCGAAGGCAGGATCCTCGGAGGCATCCATGGCCACGGGCAGTCCGGGATCGGGGCGGAAATGTTCGGCGAATAGTTGCTCGCCAGTGGTGGGTCGAGAGAGCCACCAGATCGCGGAGGCCAGCACGAGGGTCACCACGGCAGCGACCTTCAGATAGCTGACCCAACGCCTGGATGTTACCGGGGTGGCACGTTGGACCCGGGCCAGCTCGCGCAAGGTGCGCTGCACGCCTCCGAGCTCCACGGCGTGTATGTGCTCCTGTTGCTGTTCCAACTCCGCACGAAGGGCGGCATCGGCCCGAAGTCGTTTCTCGTAATGTTCACGTTCGAGCGTTGGCATGGTACCGAGCACGTATGCCTCCATGCGCTCGAACTCCTCCTGCTCCAAATTGTGGTTCTTCATCCCCATTCCTTTTCTTCTCCGCGTATCGCATTGCGGAACGCCCTTAACTTCATCATGCACCGGTACTTGATGGTGCGCACACTTTCTTCGGTCACTCCCATGGCCGCGGCGATGGTGGCCAGGTCCTTCCGTTCGAAGTAGAACTGGTCCAGCACATTGCGGCATTTGTCGTCCAACTTTTCATACACCCCACGCAGGCGCACGAGTCGCTCCTCGATGGCCTCCTCGCTCCCATCGAGCGGGTCCTGCAAGCGGTCGTCGTGGATCACTTTCATGTGTTTATGTGCTGCGGAACGTACCACGTCAAGCCATTTGTTCTTCGCGACCCGATAGAGGAACCCGCCGGGATCCGCTTCCGGGATGAGTTGTCCATCCTTCACCTTGAGCCACAGCACCAGGATGGCCTCCTGGAAGACGTCCCGGGCATCGTCCTCGGTGCCGCTGTTCCGCAACACATAGGTGCGGACCGTGGGGTAATGTGCATTGTACAGCGTGCCCAGGACCTCCGGGTCGTTCCGACGTAGCCCGATGACCCAAGGAGCCTCGTTGGTCCCGATATGCACGTCCTCTCTGGCCACGGTCAAAGTCCGAGGCAGGGCCTTGGACCACGCGATAATACTGAAGATCAGCATGCCGCGCCAGTGGAAGGGGTGCGAATAACGGCTTCACGACCCAACATCGGGGATCGTACCCGGATGTGAACAGAGGACGTGGATCACCTTTCCCGGTGCTTATACCCTTTCACGTCACGATAGGCAGGCCGATGTCATGGGAAAGCTGGAACATGAACACCACCACCCTCCGCCACCCCAAGCCCGACCGCGGGTCCGATGATCTCCTTGAACCATCCGCAAGGGATCCCAAGGATCACCCGGAAGTGGATCTGTAGCCACGGACCAAGCTCTCTGGAGCATCAATCGCCCATTCCACCGATCAGGTCATCGACCCATGAACCAACCGCTGCTCCTTCTTCTCGGTTCCCGGGCCATGCACTGCGCCGCACGACCGGTCTGCATCGCACCCACGGCCATACGCTCCGAAGGTGCCGAAGCCGACTTCTTGAGTGCCAGGAGGATCGATGTCCCCGTGAACCTTGGCCCTAGATGTGTGTACGGGTGGTTGGAGGTCCATCAGGACTACCTTCACCACCCCATGCACATGCTGCCAGCCCACGCTATCCGACACACTGCATTGCCGCTGTGTGCGCTCCTCGCCGTCCTTTTACTCCGAACGGAGGTCTTCGCAACGACCTCCGATACCGAAGGCAAGCCCATCACCAGCAAAGTGACCAGTGCCAAGGTCTTCTTGGCCGGGGTACAGGTGAGCCGTTCGGCCTCCACCGCCATCCCGGCGGGGCCGAGCACCCTGGTCTTCACGGGTCTCACCCAGCACATCGACCCGCAGAGCCTACAGGTCACTGGCAAAGGAGGTTACACGATCCTGAGCGTGAACCACCGGATCAACCACCTGAGCGAAAGCCCGAAGAAGAAAGAGATGGAAGAGCTACAAGCCCGTTTGAAGAAGCTGGAGAAGGAATGGGCCTTGGAGAAGGCCATGCAGGACGTGTGGGTGAACGAGGAGCAATTGCTGAACAAGAACAGCAGCATCGGCGGGCAGCAGAATGGTCTCACGGCCGCACAGCTCACGGCGGTGAACGACTATGTGCGGGAGCGTTTGCGGGTGACCAAGTCGAACTGGCTGAGCCAGCAGGAGAAGCTGAACGAACTACAGGAAGAGAAGGAGAAGGTGCGCCAGGAACTCGGCCAGTACCAGGCGCAAACGCCGCAGCCCACCAGCGAGGTGGTGGTGGAGATCAGCAGCGCGGCGGAGGTCGCGGCCACCTTCACGCTCACCTACTACTCACCGAACGCAGGATGGACACCGGCCTACGACCTGCGGGCCAAGGCCGTTGGACAACCCATCGAACTACTGATGAAAGCCCAGGTGGTGAACGCCACCGGCGAGGATTGGAACAAAGTGGACCTGAGTCTGAGCAGCGGGAACCCGACGTTGGGTGGTGTGATGCCCGTGCTGAACCCGTGGACCCTCTACATTCACCGACCGGTGCGGTTGCAGGAAATGAGCACGGCGCGGCGGTATAAACCCGCGCCACCGCCCATGGCGGGCGCTAGCGACATGGAGGATGCCGGGAAGTCCTATGCAGAGATGGATGCGAACTACAATTTCGCCAGTGCGATCACCTCGCGGACCACGACCACGGAATACACGATCGATGTGCCCTTCACGATCCCCACGGATGGCATCCCGCATACCGTGGGAGTACAGAGCCGCAGCATCGATGCCAGCTACAAGCACTACGCCACCCCGAAGCTGGACAAGGACGCCTTCCTGTATGCTCGAACCACGGGCTGGGAGGACCTCAACCTGTTGCCGGGCGAGGCCAACGTGTTCTTTGAGGGCACCTTCGTTGGCCAAAGCTTCCTGCAACTGGATGCGCCGAACGACACCTTGAACATCTCCTTGGGCCGGGACAAGGGCGTGGTGGTGGAGCGGGTGAAACGCAAACGCGAGAACGACAAGTCCCTCGTTGGCGGCAGCCGCACGATCACGGCCGGTTGGGACCTCACCGTGCGCAACACCAAGGGCACGACCGTGGACCTGGAGATCAAGGACCAGTACCCATTGAGCCCGCAGAGCGAGATCGAGGTGAAGCTCACCGACAAGGGTGGCGCCGTCGTGGACGAGAGCAAGGGGCAACTCACCTGGAGCCTCACCGTGGCCTCGAAGGAAACACGGAAGCTCGGCTTCACCTACACGGTGAAACACCCGAAGGACATGCCCGTGGTGGTTGAGTGAACCGCGTATCGACGACGGGGAGCGATCAGGCCGCCATGCCCACCTGCCGCAGGTACACCAAGTGTGACCACAAGGCGCTGCGCAGTGTCGGGAACTCGCGGTACTTCACCCCGAACTCGGCACATACCTGCTTGAGGCGTTTGTTGATCTCGGGGTAGTGAACGTGGCTGATGCGTGGGAAGAGGTGGTGCTCCACCTGGAAGTTGAGGCCGCCGAAGAGCCAGTTCCACACCTTGTTGTGCGTGGCGAAGTTCACGGTGGTGTTCACCTGATGGATGGCCCATTCGTTCTCGATCCGGTCGCCATCGGTCGGTGGGTTAACGAAGTCGGTATCCTCCACCACATGGGCCAGTTGGAAGACCACGGCGATGAACACACCGGTGACGAAGACCATGACCCCGTAGCCCACCAACGTAGGCACCACACCTGCGAAGAACATCGGCAGGACGATGAAGACCAGGACATAGGACACCTTCGTGACCCAGAAGATGATGTGCTCCTTCAGGCTCATCGGCTTCATCGGCGTATGGTCGGCGATCTTCCCGCTGAAATACTTCTTAAGGTCGTTGTAGAAGACCCAGAAGAGGTAGGTGAGTCCGTAGAGCAGTAGGCCGTAGATGTGCTGGAAACGGTGGAACCAGTGCTTCGGTTGGTGCGGATGTACACGCATCCAGGGTTTGATGTCGATGTCGTCATCCATGCCCTCCACATTGGTGAAGGTGTGGTGATTCTCGTTGTGCTTCTGTTTCCACAGGTACACGCTGCCGCCAAGCAGGTTAAGGGAGTGGCCCATCAGCTCATTCACCCACTTCTTCCGGCTGTAGCTGCCATGGGCACCATCGTGCATCACATTGAAGCCGATACTTGCCACCACCAGGCCGAGCAGCGCGCATAGACCAAGGGACAGCAACACCGAAGCGGGCGTGAAGAACACCAGCACCACGTACAGTGCGACGAGCGAGGCGGTGAGGATGACGGTCTTCCAGTACAAACGTGCGTCGCCGGTCTTCTGCAGGTTGTTCTCCTTGAAGTAGGCGTCGGTCACTTCCCGTACACGTTGGAAGAAGACGGGAGGTTTCTTGGCGAATGTGGTCGTGACCATATGAGAGCAGGTTCCTTGGGGCGGCAAAAGTAACCCAAGGAAGGAGGGCAGGTCCTGATGATCATCCACATCGTGCGGTGGGGAGTGCGGCGGTCGGCGTTGCCTGGTCAACCGTCCAAGGTGTTGGGGCGGACGCACGTAATACCATCCCGCAGTAAGGTATAGCCCGATCTGCTTGCCCATTTTCCGCATTGCTTCACCGCCGGACGCGTTCCGTAGTCCCCGCTACGCAACGATCCCGTCGTATCGCACTGCGAAAAGATCGCAGCGCATCCTTGGACCACCCCTTACTGCGAAATGGCACAAGCCGGTGAACGGGCGCTTCTTCCCGCTATTGGCGATCCCTGGAGGATCAAAATGGACCAACGCCATGTCACGTGTTCAATACCTTGTGAGGGTTGGCCCCATGAAACGACCGAACATGACGACCCGCTGGTACCTCATCCCTCTGCTCGCCGTCCCCACCGCACTGGCCGCACAAGAACTCACCGGCCCTCAGCCCGACCATGGACTCGGCTTCACCCTGACCATCCCGACGGGGTGGGTCGGCACCGGTGGTCCGGAGGGTTACCTGATCGGCCACGCCACGGTACCGGGGGCGATCATGGTGAGCGCCGTACGCCACGCGAACCTCGAAGCACTGACCAAGGCCTTCAGCGAGCCCACTGCCGACGGTACTTCGGACCTGAGCGTGCAGGGGGAGCCGGTCGTAGGACCCGATAACAGCGTGAAAGTGGTGCAGGTGGGCACCATGCAAGGCACACCGGTGAAGGTGGTGGGCTGCGCGCAACTGAACCCGTACGGGGGGTACACCGCCAACCTGATCGCGCTTGCGCCGGAGGAAACGTTCAGTGCGGAATTGGAAGCAGCACTGGAGCGCACATTCCGGAGCGTACGGTACACCACCCCGAACACCGCCTACCAGGGAGCAGGAAAGGAGGATCGGGCCTGGCATGATCGCCTGGCGGGAGCACGCCTTACCTACATGGAGAGCTATTCGAGCCCATCGGCCACGGAGGGTGGCATCGGGGGCGGCTACAGCCTGAACCGCAGGATCGACCTGTGCCCCGCCGGGCGATACACGACCCGGACCGATAGCGACCACACCCTGAGCGGTGGTGAGGTGAGCGCGTATGACCAAACGGGCTCGGGCAATGAGGGCCGATGGAGCACGGTGCGGCTGCCCAATGGGGACACGGTGCTGCGACTTACGCCGACGCAAGGAGCGGTGCAGGAGTACCGGCTCACGGATGAGGGAGGGAAGACCTACCTGGACGGCGCGCGCTGGTACCGGACCACCTTGGCGGATGATGGCCCTGAATACGCGCCCGACTGCCCCTGATGCGCGGGGCTTCCTCCCGCTCATCAGGGGTCCATTTTCCGATCTTTTCACATTTCCTTGGCCGCGTTCCATACCGATCGGCAACGCAGGGCGTTGACCGAATGATCCCATGACCCCGGATAAGCGCAAGACCATTGCGATCGGTATCCTTCTCCTGGCGGGGGCCTTCGCCTTGAAGTGGTGGTACCGCACTGCGACCGTGGATCAATTGGGCTTCGTGCTCACGCCGGTCACCACGTTCATCGGCTTGTTCACCGGCACTACAGGCACCTTTGTTCCCGAGCAGGGGCACCTGTTCGGCGAACTGGGCATCGTGGTGGACCGATCCTGTTCGGGGATCAACTTCCTCATCATCGCCACGGCCACGTTCACCTTCCTGTGGCTGCGACGGCCCGATGGGGGATGTGCGCGGCCGATCATGACCGCGCTCATCGTCCTCGGTTCCTGGGGGCTCACCGTCCTGGCCAACACGGGCCGCATCCTCCTCATGGTGTACCTGGACCGGTACGGCTTGCATCCTGGACCCACGGTCCATGAAGCGTTGGGGGCCTTCTTCTTCCTGGCCTCCCTCCTACTGGCCAGCCTGGCATTCGATCGCATCCTGCCTCGCTCCCTTACCGCCTCCACCAACTGATACGCATGCGCACCGCATTGAGCCCGTGGGGCATCCTGATCGGCCACACACTGCCCACCTCCATTCTTATCGCGCTCTACGCGAGCATGCTCACCGTGGTGCATCCGCTCTTGAGCGATGCGGCCCTCGAACAATGGTGGACGTACGGTGGTGCGCTGGCTGCCGCCACCTGCCTCAGCACCGGATATGCGTTGATGCTCCTGCGCCAGGGGAGAACGGTGCATTTCGGCTACAGCCTCCTCCTCTTCCTTGCGTACATCCCCTTGTTGTACGGGTTCATGTCGGACTTCCGTGAACTGCTGCCGTGGGATGTACCACGCTGGATGGTACCGCAGGATGCGGAACTCTATGCCCTGCGCCTGCTCGCCGTCCCCTTGGCACATGCGCTGTTCGTCCTGATCGTTTCCAGCCTTCAACGGAACGAAAGCGGCTCGCCGGTGCGCGACCTCGGGATCGCGGTGGTCATCCCCATCGCCTGCTACCTCTTCGTACAGGTGATCGAGCCTTGGCGCTGGGACCTGGACTTCGAGCGCCATGTATGGGTGATCCTGTTCATCACCTTGGTGCTCACCTTCCTCTTCTTCCTGCTGCGTGGTGTCGCCGCCCTGGTCCTGCGCAAAGGACCTTCCACAGCGGGCACGGGCCTGATCCTGCGTGTGGTGATCGCCCTGGTGCTACCGCTGCTCGGTCTGGCGCTCAACAACGGCTTGATCCAGGGGGTCTACCGCGAGGCGCAGGGTGTGGTGGGGGATCTGGGGCATTGGGGCTTCTATGCGGTGGCGGTCCTGAACGCGGTGGTGGTGATCTGGCCTTCGAGTCCGAACCCGCACATCCGCCTGTTCCAGTTCATCCTGCGGGCGACCGGCTTCAGCTACGTGTGTTACTTCTTCCTGCTCTTCCTCCCCTTCCTTCCGCTGAGCATCGTGGCCATCATCGCCATTGGGATCGGCTTCCTGCTCCTGGCGCCGATCCTGCTCTTCGCGGTGCAAGGCACACAGCTGGTGCAGGATGCACGCTACCTGGTCGGTTCCTGTTCGCGTACCTCGCTCCTCGGCCTCTTCGTTTGTGCATTCGCCGTGCTGCCGCTGGTGATCACGGCGAAATACCTGTGGCATCGGAAGGTGCTGCACGAAGCACTTGACCATGTGTACCACGCTGCGCCTCGACCAGGTGGCAGGGAGGCATTGAACCCCGATGCGATCCGCACGGTGCTGGATCACGTGGCCGGGAACAAGGAAAGCCGTGCGCGCGGGAACACACCCTTCCTCACGCCCTATTACAACCTTGTGGTGCTGGACAACCTCACGTTGAGTGAAGGGCGCATCAAGGACCTGCGCCGGATCTTCCTGAACGAGGAGGAGGTCGACGACGGTCGTGTGGATGGCCGGATGATCCCGGACCGTGCACAACTGGACACGGCGACGACCCGATCCACCTACCAACAGAACGAACAGGAGTGGCGTACGTGGGTGGAGCTGAGCATGAGCCACCATGTGGCCGGGCAAGGCGAATACGTGACCACTTTCACCCTGCCCGACGGCGCATGGATCAGCGATACCTACTTGATGATCGAAGGACGGCGGGTGCCCGGCATCCTGGCCGAGAAGAAGGCCGCTGAATGGGTGTACAGCCAGATCGTGAACGTACGGCGCGACCCCTCGATCACGCGGTATGTGGGGCCGAACACGGTGGAGATGCGCGTATTCCCCTTTGTGAAGGAGGAAGTGCGACAAGCCGGGTTCGAGGTGCTGCACAAGGAACCGTTCGCACTGAGGATCGACGACACGCACGTGCTGATGCTTGGCGACAGTACACACGCCGGGCCCACCGCACCGATCACCACCGGGGATGGGAGCACCACCTACATCAGCGAAGCGGTGAAACGCACCCTGACACCGGTCCAGCGCACCAAGGCATTCCACTTCATCGTGGATGGTACGGATGCCCAACGCGCGCGTCGTCCGAACATCATCCGATCGATCGAGGACTTCCTCACCACACATCGGATCGATCCATCGGCCGCGACCCTCCACATCGCCGATGCCTACCACGAAGCGCATCGCTGGACGGACGATGCGGCCCAGGAATTGCTCACCCACGTGGGGAATGGCGGCTTCTTCAGCGACCGGGCGGTGCGTACCATCATCACGGCAGCCTGCACTGAACCGACCAGCAGCGCCCCCCTGATCGTCTTCGTACCGAACACTACGATGGACACCGGTGCCCTCGGGGTCTGGCTGGATGATCTCCACGACATCGCGGCCTGCCTACCGGAAGGCGACCACTTCCATGTTCTACGTGGATCGGGCACTCTGGAACGGCGATCGTTCCAGGCGCCGGATCACACCCTAAGCGTCGGCGCGGAGATCTTCGATCGGCCGGCCGTACTGGCGTGGCCCGATGCACGATCGCCGCAGGGCTACCTGCCATTGAACGGGCCGAGCATCGTGGTGAAGGGTGACCAACCGATACTGACGGGGCCATTGAACGAGCGGAACTGGCAGGATGCGCTCCGGCTCGAAGGAGCCTGGCGTATCCACCAACTTCACCCGACCGGTGGAACAGAAGCGTGGCGGCAATTGGTCCGCAGCAGCTTCCAGGCCCAAGTGCTCACGCCCACCACGGCATGGATGTGCCTGGAGGACGAAGCCCAGCGCAATGCCCTACTGAAGAAGCAGGAAGAAGTATTGAATGCAGACAAGGCGCTGGACACGGAGGAGATCACAGCGATGAGCGAACCCGACATATTCTGGCTCATACTACCGGTCCTGTTGTTCATCGTCCTGCGTTCGAGGCGAGGATAAGGAGTTCCAGTACATTGGTCCCGGTCCGTACGGTAAGGTGTGAACCCCTGACACGGATCACGCATGGGGTAGAGTGGAACGCATTGATCGACCAGGACCTCGAAGAGCACCGCCCATGGCCGAACCCCTGAAGGAGATGTTCAACCTGGCGTTCTTCGAAAGCTTGGTGAAGGAAGTATGCACTGCTGCACCGCGTGTGAAGGGTCCGGAACTGTTGAAGGACCTGCTGGACGGCAACGAAAGCCGGGAACTCAATGCCCGCATGCGGCATACAAGCATCACCCTGCACAGGCATTTGCCCGCCGACTTCCGTAAGGCCGTGGACGTGCTGAAGATCGTGGCCCCGCGCATGTCGAAGAACTACACCGCACTGCTCTTCCCGGACTTCGTGGGCCTGTATGGCCTGGATGACCCCGCGTTCTCGTTCGATGCGCTCAAGTATCTCACCTCCTTCGGCTCCTCGGAGTTCGCCGTGCGCGAATTCTTCCGCCGCGATACGAAGGGGACCTTGAAGGTGATGCGCCAATGGGCGGAGGATGAGAATGAGCATGTACGCCGCTTGGCCTCCGAAGGTTCACGGCCGCGCCTGCCCTGGTCCTCCCGATCGGATGCGGTGGTGAAGGATCCGAGGCTCACCACTCCGATCCTGGAGCGATTGCGCACCGATGATTCGCTCTACGTGCGCAAGTCCGTGGCCAACCACCTAAACGACATCAGCAAGGACCATCCGGCATACATGATCGGCCTGCTCCGCTCCTGGGACCTTAAGCACCCGCACACCGCGTGGATCGCCAAGCACGCCAGTCGCACGCTGATCAAAGCGGGCAACGTGGATGCCCTCACCCTGTTCGCCTTCGACCCCAACGTGAAGGTGCGCGTGGAAGGTCTGACGCTATCGACCAAGCGGATCAAGCTCGGCGAAACGTTGGCATTCTCCTTCACAGTGGTCTCCGAGGCGGCACATACCCAACAACTGGCCCTCGACTACGCCATCCACTACCGCAAAGCCCATGGCGGTACAGCACGCAAGGTGTTCAAGTTGAAGGAGGTGGAACTTGCTGAACACGCAGTATTCGCCGTGAGTAAACGGCAGCGCTTCGTGGACTTCACCACACGAAAGCACTATCCTGGAGAGCACCTGGTGGAGGTATTTGTGAATGGGGAGGTGAAGGCGAAGCGATCCTTCAACATGGTGTGCTGACCATGCTCATCGGTGCTCGGAAAGGTCACCATCGCTCACGAAGGGTGCTTGAAAGCATGGGCTGGCACAGGGATCCCACAGGACCATTCCGTCGGATCCGCATGCCCGCTGCACCTGCCTGCTGGTCATTGCGGTTACCTTCATCCCCATGCGCAAGACATTCTGGATCGTCAGCCTCCTGCTCATCCTGCTGATCGCTTTGGCAGCGTGGGCCGATCAACGCTGGCTTTGGGCGTACACCGTTGTGGGCCCACTGTTCCTGCTGGGCGTATACAACCTGATACAACCGCACCACACCATCCTGCGGAACTTCCCGGTGCTGGGCTACGCCCGGTATTTCTTCGAGTTCATCTCACCGGAGATCCAGCAATACTTCATTGAACGGCACACCGACGGCCGCCCCTTCAGCCGCCAACAGCGCTCGTTGGCATACCAGCGGGCCAAGAATGTGATGGATACCGTTCCGTTCGGCACGCAACTGGACATCAACGCGGCGAACTACGAGGGCATCCGCCATTCGATCTATCCCAAGCCGCACCCAGGAGAGCCTCCGCGGGTCCGGATCGGAGGAGCGTATTGCCAGAAGCCATACGAGGCCTCACTCCTCAACATTTCGGCCATGAGCTTCGGGGCACTGAGCGATCGTGCCGTGCTTGCCTTGAATACCGGTGCGAAGAAGGGCGGATTCTACCACAACACGGGCGAAGGCGGCCTGAGCGATCACCACTTGCAGGGCGGCGGCGACCTGGTGTGGCAGATCGGTACGGGTTACTTCGGCTGTCGCGACAAGGAGGGCCGTTTCGACCCCGAACTGTTCCGCAGCAAAGTGGCCGCACATGCACAGGTGCGTATGATCGAGCTGAAGCTCTCCCAAGGGGCCAAGCCCGGCCATGGCGGCGTGCTGCCTGCCGTGAAGAACACGCCGGAGATCGCGCGCATCCGCCACCTGGAGCCGCACACCACGGTGATCTCGCCCCCAGGCCACAGCGCCTTCAGCGATGCCACCGGCTTGTTACATTTCATCGGTCGGCTTCGCGAACTGAGCGGTGGCCTGCCAGTGGGTTTCAAACTATGCATCGGGCGCACCGAGGAATTCACGGAGATCTGCGAAAAGATGGTGGGAACGGGTATGCGTCCGGACTTCATCACCGTGGACGGCGCCGAGGGCGGCACGGGGGCCTCACCACTGGAGTTCACCGACAGTGTGGGCATGCCCATTGAGCCGGCCTTGATGTTCGTGCGCCGCACCTTGGAACGCTACAACCTGCACGACGAGATCAAGGTGATCGCGAGCGGCAAGGTGCTCACTGCGGCCAGTTTGATGAAGATGTTGGCCTTGGGCGCCGATGTCTGCAATAGTGCCCGTGGATTCCTGTTCTCCCTGGGATGCATCCAGGCCTTGCGTTGCAACACGAACGACTGCCCCACCGGGATCACGACGCATCAGCGCAGCCTCGTGCGCGGGTTGGTCGTACCCGAAAAGAGTGAGCGCGTGTACCATTTCCACCGCAATACCCTGCACACGCTGATGGAACTCTTGGCAGCTTGCGGACTGGACCATGTGGAGCAGGTGAACACCGGGCACTTCATGAGGGGGGACGAGTTCGTGAAGCTGGCCGATCGCTACTTCCCGGATCGGTTGGATCAGGTGATGCATGCCTCACCAAGCGACAACAAGGGGTAGAAGCCATCTCAAAATAGTTCTTGGTAGCGAGCCGGAGGAGTTTTCAGGCCAGCCGAGGCGCGAAACCCGCGCATAGCTGGACGCTCTGTAAGGGTTGAGCAACGATGGATGGTCGGAAAAGGCCCCGGCGCAGCCCGAAGGATCATTTTGAGTTGGCTTCTAGTGCATGAGGGAACCGGGCCTCCGTCCACAACCTCCAAGCGCCGCGCCCGGATGCCGATCCCAAAAGACACGGGCATGTTATACCATCCACGCATTCAAGATCCGCCGATCCACTTGCACTCTTTCCGGATGACTTCTCCCCAGAACAGATGCCGTAGGCCCCGCTACGCAACCTGTTCCGCGTATCGTCCTCCGAAAGGATCGCGGCGCATCACGAGAACTTGACGGTGGGGTTCACCTTCTCGGTCGGGTTGTCCAACTCGAAGAACGCGGACTTAGCGAAGCCGAACATAGTGGCCACGATGTTGCTGGGGAAACTCTCGATAAGCGTGTTCTGCTCGCGCACGTTGCCCTTGTAATAGCGCCGCGCATTTTCCAGATCGCCCTCAATGGCCCCCACCTGCGCCTGCAATTCCACGAAGTTGGTATTGGCCTTCAGCTCCGGGTATTGCTCCGCCACAGCGATCGGGTTCATCAACGCGCCGTTCAGCTTCTTCTCCGCCGCCTCCTGGCCTTCCACGGTGGTGGCTCGCTGCGCCGCCGCCCGCGAGCGGGTCACATTCTCGTAGGTCTCCTTCTCGTGTGCGGCGTAGCCCTTCACCGTCTCCACCAGTTTCGGGATCAGATCGCAGCGCTTTTTCAGTTGCACATCGATGCCGCTCCACGCTTCGACCACCAGGTTCTTCCACTTCACCAGCTTGTTGTAGACGGAGTTGCCTTAGAAGGCTGTGATCACAATGAGACCGACGAGGATGAGGAGAGGGATCATGGGGTGGTGGGCCAGGGACCGGATATAGAAGAGCGCTCCTTCCCATGGTACTGCAAGGGCACCGTAGCCCACCCTACCGCTGGTCAGAGGTTCAACCGCCGACCACAGAAGCGACTTGTCCGGTCTACACGCTGGAAACCGGTGGTCGATCAGCTGCCTCAGCTGCCAAGCGCTACTACCCATGGACAGGACCACCGACCCTCGACCCGCCGGAAACGCGGCCCGTTCCAGGGCGGCTCGGTGGCCTTTGGGTGATCACCGGTATCCTGTTGCGCGGCACGCTCTCCGAACAACGCGAATGAACCGAGTCGGCGAAAGTCTCCATCCATACCGTGGAGAAGGGCCTCCTTCGCGTTCGACGGCCATGCCAGTTGAGGATCGAGACTTTGCCACCGTGTTGAAGCAGGTCGGGGGCGATGGCATCAAGCACCATGAACCTACACATTGACCGAGGGCTTAAGCCCCCCCTTCTTCATCCCCTCCACGATAGCCTAACCGGTCACCGGTGGAATGAGAAATATCATTCTCCGATCCGGGACGAATGTTGTTCTTTGCACTATGCTCACACGAGCATATCGATGGCCAAACGACCCGCCTTCCGCACCAAGTTCCGCCTGTGGATCTACGCTGGCGATGAAAAGCTCCTCGGGCCGGGTCGGGTGGAGATCATGGAGCGGATCCACCGCACCGGCTCCATCCAGAAGGCCGCGCTGGAGATGGGCATGTCCTATCGCCAGGCCTGGAAGATGGTGACCGAGATCAACGAGCGTGCCGGGGAGCCGTACGTGGAGAAGCACCTCGGCGGCAAGGGCGGCGGTGGGGCCATGGTCACCGCGGCGGGCCTCAAGGCCATCAGGGCGTACAATGCCATGGAGAAGAAGCTCCAGGAGCAGATCGCCGCTGAGTTCAACAAGTCGGCCTTTGCCAAACCCGCCTGAACCCTGATGGAACCGACCCGGATCCCTATTCTGCGCCAATCACTATTCACCGTCAAGCATATTGCAAGACACTTCAACACAAGGACCGTTCCCACCATGCGCCCCTCCCTCCTACTTGCCGCGCTTGCATCGACCACACTGCTGCACGCCCAACAACGCGACACCATACCCGCTACCCGAACGGACACAGCGGTCGCACGGATCTTCCAACTCGGCGAGGTGACCATTACGGCCATGCGCCCCGCTCCCGGCCAGGACCGCGTGACCGCCGCCACCATGGAAGCCCAGGCCCGCATGGACGTGGTGCAGGCCATGAACCTGCTGCCGGGGATCACGGCAACGTCCTTCGGGCGCCGCAACGAATCGATGGTCACCGTGCGTGGCTTCGACCTGCGGCAGGTGCCCGTGTACATGGACGGCATCCCCGTGTACGTGCCCTATGACGGTTACGTGGACCTGGGGCGCTTCACCACGGCGGACCTCGCGGCGGTGGACGTGTCGCGCGGATTCTCCTCCGTACTCTACGGACCCAACTCCTTGGGCGGCGCCATCAATCTGGTCTCCCGCAGGCCGGAAAAGAAGTTCGAGTTCGACGGCGCCATCGGCTCCATCAACGACAACGGCTACCGCGCCAACCTCAACCTGGGCACCAAGCAGAAGAAGTTCTTCGTGCAGGGCGGCTGGTCCTACCTGCACCGCGATGCCTTCATCCTTCCGCAGGGCTTCGCCCCCACACTCACAGAGAACGGTGGCCAGCGCGAGAATTCCTACCGCACCGATGGCAAGATCAACCTCAAGCTGGGCTGGACGCCCAACGCGGACCATGAGTACGTGCTGGGCTACATCAACCAGCAAGGCGCCAAGGGCAATCCGCCATACAGCGGCGCCGATGCACAGAACTCCATGCTGACCAAACCCCGCTACTGGCAATGGCCGCAATGGGACAAGGAGACGTACTACTTCCTTTCCAACACCCGCCTTTCCGCAAAGGACCGGCTGCGCGCCCGGCTGTACTACGACCGTTTCAAGAACGAGGTGGACAGCTATGACAATGCCACCTACACCACGCAGAACAAGCCTTACGCTTTCCAGAGTTTCTATAACGACTACACGATCGGCGGTGGCATCGAGTACGCCACCACCTGGCTGCCCAAGCACGACCTGAAGGTGGCCCTGCAGTACAAGAGCGACGTACACCGCGAACACGACAAGGGCGAACCCGTGCAGCGTTTCGAGGACAACACCTTCACCGCGGGGCTGGAGGACAGCTACCGGATCACGGAAAAGCTGCTGCTGATCCCCGGCGTGAGCTTCAGCACGCTGGACAATGCACGGGCCGAAGAGCTCGGCGAAGTGCCCAACACCGTGATGGACTACCCGGCAGCCGGAGCCATGCAAGCATACAATGGCCAGCTCGGCCTGTTCCACTACCTGAAGGGCGACCATCGGCTTGGGGCTTCCGTTTCTCACAAGACGCGCTTCGCCACCATCAAGGACCGCTATTCCTATCGCATGGGCACGGCGATCCCCAACCCCACGCTGGACCCGGAAACGGCCCTGAACTACGAGGTGAACTACCAGGGAAAATTGTACAAGAAGATCTCCTTGTACGGCGCACTCTTCCTCAGCAGCATCACGGACGTGATCACCAGCGTGGACAACGTGGAGCCGGGCAAGTCGCAGATGCGGAACGCGGGCCGTGCGGAACACCGGGGCGTGGAGGCCGGCGTGCAGGTGGACATCCGGGAAAACCTCTTGCTGGTGGCGAATTATACCTACATCGAGCGGCGCAACCTGTCCCATCCGGAGCTCCTGTTCACCGATGTGCCGAACACCAAGGTCTTCGGCTCCCTGCGCTACCGCCCCATGGAGCGAATGCAGCTGCTTGCCAGCGCCGAGCACAACTCCAGCCGATACAGCACCAGCTACGGCACCAGGACCGGCGACTTCACCTTGGTGAACGCCTTTGTTTCGGGCCGGGTGTGGAAATACGCCAGCGTGGAACTCGGCGTGGACAACGTCTTCGACACCAACTACAGCCTGGTGGAGGGCTACCCCGGTGAAGGCCGCACCTTCCTGATCACCCTCCGCTTCTTCAACAACCATTGACCCCGCGCTCAACCACCATGAGAACCCTTCCCACCGCCTTCGCCGCCCTTGCCGTAATGATCCTCTTCAACAGGTGTACCGGCCCAGCCGAACCGGGCACAGTGGCCGATCACACGCACGGCGACCACGCCACCGCCGCAATGGACACCGCTAAAGGCCATGTCTGCACACCGCCCGTTTCCGCCGAGGACAGCGCCAAATACACCAGCAAACTACTGGCGGTGAGCGGCGACGTGGAGTTCCCGCTGACGCTGACGGTGGATTCCCTGAAGCGGATGAACGTGGCCACCATCGAGGACTTCACGGTTGTGTGCCAGAGCGGCGCGAACATGAAGCAGGACAGCACGGCCAAGGGGGTGCTGCTGCGCGACATCCTGGAGAAGGCCAGGATCAAGCAGAGCGGGCACAAGGACCGCAACTTCTACATCGTGGCGCGCGCCACCGACGGGTACAAGGCCACCTTCTCGTGGGCCGAACTCTTCAACAACCCCACGGGAGACAACGTGTACGTGCTCTTCGAGGAGAACGGCAGGCCCATCGTGGCGCAGGGCGACATGATCCTGATCTGCCGCAATGACATCAAGACCGGCCCGAGGCACGTGTACTGGCTCAATGCGATCGAGGTGCATCGGGTGGATTGAAGTGGGGCTGGTGCGTGCGGGATCGGCAGCTATCTTTAACCCAACCGCCAACGCCATGGACACCCCGCTGCACGAAGCCTTCGATCACGGAAAGCGCATCAGCCCGAAGCTTCCAGAAGGCAAGAAGAACTTCCTGATCGACATCGACGGCACCATCTGCGAGGACATCCCCAACGAGGAGCCGGACCGCATGGCCACCGCCGCGATCTTCGAGGGAGCGTTGGAAACCTGCAACGGCTGGTACGACGAGGGTCATATCATCACCTTCTTCACCAGCCGCACCGAGGAACACCGCGCAGTGACCGCCGATTGGCTGGACCGCCACGGCTTCAAGTACCACGCCATCCTCTTCGGCAAACCTCGTGGTGGCAACTACCACTGGATCGATAACCACGTGGTGTGGGCCACCCTTTACGACGGAAAGTTCACCAACCTGGTGGAAGTGGACGGCAAGGTGCAGGCCTTCCGCAAGAGCTGAGCCACACATGCACGGCTCTGATCATCGGAAGGAGTACGAGTAGAACGGACGGTACCCACACATCGATGCAATGACCTGGTGACCCGTCAGGACCTACTCACACCCCTCCATCTCCAGAATGAAATAGCCCTTGATGCGGATCTCCTCCGCCCAACGCGGCCGCAACTGCTCCACATGGCAGAACCGGCACTCCGCGGCCGTGAGCGGCTGGCCCTCCTGGCCTTTCGTGCGCAGGTAGTCCCGACCGTAGTTGTGGATCACCAGCGTATCGCGCTGTGTGCTCGGTGCAATGATGTCAAAGTGCATCACCGTGCCATCCTTCTTGGTCACGTAGGTATCCCAGACCGCTACTTCCATTTTCGTTCCTGTTGTTGTTGATATCATGGCCCTTTGCGCACACGCCCTGTCCGGTGCGAACACCGTTGTCAGGAGCAGCGCGCATAAGGCAGTTCTCATCCGCATGGTACAATAGTACGTATTACTAACTACATTTGCCCCACAAAACCCCACAATATCATGAAAGGCTATGATTACGGGAGAACAGACCCCTCCCCGCTGACAATGAAGGACCTCGATGCGCTGAAGGCCACCGTACTCTTCGGGCCGGATGACGCGAAGTACCTGCGCATGGCCGGTGAGGTACTGCGCGAACAAACGGATGCCGTGCTCGACCTCTGGTACGGCTTTGTCGGCAGTCACCCGCACCTGGTTCAATATTTCACGCACAACGGCGCACCGAACATGGAATACCTCGGCGCGGTACGTGCGCGGTTCGGGCAGTGGATCATGGACCTGTGCAACAAGCCCTACGACCAGGTGTGGCTCGACTATCAGCACGAGATCGCCCTGCGCCACCACAGCACAAAGAAGAACAGGACCGATGGCGTACAGGCCGTACCCATCATCCACATGCGCTATCTGGTGGCTTTCATCTTCCCGATCACATACACCATCAAGGGCTTCCTCGGGAACAAAGGCCACAGCGCCGCCGATGTGGAGAACATGTACGCCGCGTGGTTCAAAGCCGTGACCATGACCGCAACGCTCTGGTGTGAGCCCTATGTGAAGAACGGGGAGTTCTGATCGGGGAGCGATATACACCACAGAGGCACAGAGCGTGCAGCGATCGCTGCGGTACATCGCGGATGGGAGGATCCGCGCCGTGGTATACGCAGCCCATCGTACGTAGCCCTTTCGGAAGAGTGGGTTCTTCTCCGTGCCCTCTGTATCGCTGTGGTGAACCTGGAAAGCGCATTTCTGAGCACCATGGCGGTAATTTGCACCCGCGATGAGCAAACGATCCAGACAGGCACTGCACCCTGCCATACAGGCCAACGATCGTGATGCACGCATCGTAGCAGCGTTGGAACGTCTGGGTGAAGTCCTGCGAAACCGGGCGTGGGATACGGGGGTGGCCATGGGCGTGAGCCCGCTGCACGTACAATTGTTAGGCTACCTGCACGCAAGGAGCGATGAGGGAACGCGCGCGGTGGACCTCGCGGCCCACTTCCATCTGTCCAAGCCCACCGTGAGTGTTGCCATACGATCGCTGGAAGAACACGGAGCGGTGTTGCAGACCACCTCCCGGACCGATGGCCGCGCCAAGGTGATCACACTGACGAAGAAAGGACATCGCATGGCCGAAGGCGCCGCAACGCATCTGGACGTCCTGTTGCCCCTGCTGGAACGGATCGCTGGTGACGAGCGGGATGCGCTGTACGCAAGCTTATTCAAGCTGCTTGATGCCGCGCGTGTCGCAGGGCTGGTGCGCGTGGACCGCATGTGTTCGACCTGTGAACACTTCAGTGAGCGGAATGGAAGACCCTATTGTACATTGCTGCGAAAGCCACTTGGACCAGCGGACCTGCGGGTGGATTGCCCTGAGCACCAAGCGGCTTGATCAGTTCGGGAAGGACAACGGTGATCAGCATGAAAGATCACCCAGCCTGCATAGCTGGTCCATGTCGTTGATGCGCACCTTCTTGCGGTCCAAGGTGATCAGGCCCTTTTCCTGGAACTCGCTCAAGGTGCGAACCACCGATTCGTAGGTGCTGTTGGCCAGTGCGGCCAGCTCTTTGCGCGTGATGGTGTGGGCGAGCAGGGTCCTGTCCTTGGGGTCAAAGCCGAAGACATCCGCATTGATCCGCAGGGCCAAGGCCACACGGCCCTTCACGGTCATGCTCACCAAGTTCTTTCGCAGTTGCTCGGATCGTGCCATTTCCTCGGCCAGGAACAGGGTGAAGTGGTAACAGAACAATGCGTTCGCCCGGAGCATGTCCTCGAAGACGCGGATGGGAAGCATGTGGATGGTGGTGGGTGTCAAGGCCACGGCGGTCACTGGGAAGGTCCGATCCATGAGCAAACCGCGGTGCCCAAGCGCGAAGCCATCGCTGGCCAGGCGCAGGATCACCTCCACCTTCCGGGAGAAATTGGTGAACACTTTCACCCGCCCTTGGCCGATCATGTACATGTTCTCACATTTCTGACCCTCTTTGAAGATGGTCTCACCAGCCTTGAAAAGCAAGGTGGTCGTGTGCGAATAGGCCAACGCCTGCCACTCGGTGGTGCAGTCCGCATTGAAGAGTGCCAGTAAGTCCCCGTGTTCGGCCATGCGGAGATCAGTGGAGCAGGACTGTGTTCAGCCCCCAATGGCCACCATGCTCCGGTTGGCGCCATGCTGTGCGGGGTCGGCGAGCTGCTCGAAACTGTCCATGCCGTTACGTACGGCCTTCTTGTTGAGCACCGAGCCGATGATCAGCTCCTTGATGTCGGCACCGCTGCGCAGGGCCGAGAGTAGATCGGTCTCATGTCGGCCGAACAGGCAGTTCTTCAACTTGCCATCGGCCGTGAGGCGGATGCGGTTGCAGGTGTCGCAGAACGGGTTCGTGACCGAGCTGATGACGGCGAACGTGCCCTGCCCATCCACGAGGCGGTAGTTGCGCGCGGTGTCGTTCGGGCGATCCGTCAGGCGCTCGTAGCCCGTGGCACCGAAGCGTTCCGTAGCACGCGCCAGGATCTCCTCGCCCGACACGCCCTTGCTCCAATCCCAGCGGTTGCCGTCGAAGGGCATGAACTCGATGAAGCGCACATGCACCGGTTCGTTGCGGCTCCAGGCCATGAGATCGGTGACCTCATCGTCATTGACGCCGCGCATCACCACCATGTTCACCTTCACATGGAAACCCCGGTCCTGCAGCAGCCGGATGTTGGCCATGGTGCGGGCGAAGGGATCACGTCGCGAGATGGCCCGCATGCGCTCAGGGCGCAGCGAATCCAAGCTCACGTTGACCGACCGCAGTCCGGCCTCTTCGAACACATCGATGTACTCATCCACCAGCACGCCGTTGGTGGTGATGGCCATTTCCACCGACAAGCGGCCCAGCTCGCGGATGATGTGGGCGGCATCCTTGCGAACCAAGGGCTCGCCGCCGGTGAGGCGGATCTTCTTCACACCCATGTCGGTGAAGATGCGGGCGATGGCCAGCACTTCATCGGTGCGCATGAACTGTTCACGGGGCCGCAGCATGATGCCTTCGGCGGGCATGCAATACACGCAACGCAGGTTACAGCGCTCGGTGAGCGATATCCGCAGGTAGTCGTGTCGGCGGCCGAAACGATCGATGAGCTCCGTGTGCGTCACGATGGCCGGGCAGGTCAGGGATGCATCATCGCATCCAGTTCCTCGTTGCTGATCAGCTTCTGTGCCAGTGGGAACACCACATGATCCTCCCGGTAGATGTGCAGGCGGATCAGTTCCACGAGCTCGCGCGCATTATTGAACGCGGTATGGAAGACAAAGCCGCGCGATCGCTCATCGGGCAGGCGAGCCGCGAGGCCCAGCAGGTTGAAGGTGAGCGCACTGAGCTGGATGAACTTCACATGGTCGTCCTCCATCATGTCCACGGCCGTGGTGGGCGGCTTGCTCTCACTGTGCTCGCCGGATGCGATGAGGCGCTTATGCAACAGGGGGAACAGTTGCCGTTCCTCGCGCTGATTGTGGTCGAACAGATCCTCCTCGTAGAAGGTGAAGAACTCCCGCAGGCTATCGTTGATCGTGTCGTTCAACTTGAATCCGAGCTCACTGTATTCCACCATGGCTTTCTCGAAACGATCCAAGATCTCGCGGGCCTTCTCATGCTCGCGCATGTACTGCACCAACAATGGATGCCTCACCGGCGCATCGGCCGCTTCGGGCACGTTGGCCTCGTAGGCTCCGGGCGGCTCCATGGGCGAAAGTTCGGCCTGGCCGGTCTCTTTCTCCACGTTGCGCTTGATCGGGTCCTCCTCCTTGAGCTTCTTCTTGAAGGTGACCTCTTCTTGCCCTACTCGTTGACCCGTCTTTGTATCAATGATCTTCATGGCTTCAAGTTAACCTGATGACCTCAACATACCATGCGGCTTGTTGACCGATGGCCGTTGGTGTCCCTCAGTTGTTCCTCGACCGCACACCGGGGTAATAGCTCCTGGAGCTGCGGATCGCCCTGCGGCCCCAGTTCCAGATCACCAGTTGGTAGCCGCGCCACAGGTAGTCGATCGGTGCCACCAGGAAGTGCATGAAGCGGGTGAAGGGGATGATGGCGATGATGGAGAACGCTGAGATGATATGTACCTGGAGGATCCAGGGCATGGCGCTCACTGCCGTGATGTCCGGATTGAATGCGAAGAGCGAACGCAGGTAGGGCGTCACGCTGGAAGCGAACCAAGAGGAGCCCCAGCGTGCAAAGAATGCCACGCCCAGCCCGCTGATGATCTGCGTGAGCAGCACGGCATACACCAGCATATCCATGCGGTTGCTCACGATCAACACACGCTTATTGCCCAAACGGCGGCGGATGAGCAGAATTAGCCCCAGCAGGGCACCAAGGCCGAATGCGAAGGAGCTGTACTCCAGGATGAGCAGTCGCATGGGTTGACCATTCCAAGCCATCACCGTGCGTGGGAAAAGGAAGGCGATCAGGTGGCCGAAGAAGAGCACCAGCAGACCCCAGTGGAAGGGCTGGCTGCCCCAGAAGAGCTTCTTGCGCTCCAGGAATTCAGAGGAGAGCGAACTCACCTGAAAGCCCCTGCTGATGTAGCGATGGATGGAGCCGATGAAGAAGATGGCCAGGGCCACGTACGGCAGCGCGATGAACATCATGGTGTTCAACATCCCCGACTGGGCCTCGATCCCCTGCTTGAGCAGGTAGACCACCGCCCCCGAAGCGGCCAGCATCATCAGGAGCACCATGGTGAAATTGGTAGGCGACGGCCGCTGTACGCTGTGTACTTCGCGCATGAGCATCCTTGCCCTGGACACCATGCTGATGACGATAACGAGAAGGATCAGCGTGATGACCACGAGCCCGGTGACCAAAGTGTCAGCGGAAAACAAGGTGTTGGCCTCAAGCAACTTCATGACGTGGTGGTTTTGATCAGGGGTGAATGGGAAATGGTACAGGTGCCGCAATCGGATGCAGGTGCCGCTGCCCGCAACGGATCATGGCCGTTGGGCCGGTACGTTTCCAGTGCGACCTCCTCGAAGTCCTGCGCGAACATCTGGAACAGGGCCAGCAAGGCGTGGTGATACACGTTCATGTGCTGCTCCTCCGGCATGATCAGGGCATTGTGCTTGCGGCGCAGCATGTTGGTGCGCAACCTGCTCTTCTCCGGGCTGAACTCGGCCAGCATCCGGCGCAGCGCGGGCATTAGCACGCGGCCGACCAGTTCCGCCCGGAACGCATCATCCTTGAGCAGCGGCAGCAGCGTGAGCATGTTCACCAGGTTATCCGGCAGTTCCTCTCCGCAATCGTTGCCGACCAGGGACTGCTCCTGTTTCATGTTCACCAGGAACTCGCCGCGCTTGTAGTCCTCGCCGAAGATGACGAAACCGATATCCAGGTAGCAGATGGCCTGCACATGGAACGTTCGGCTGAAGACCTCCTCCACGCGGTGCGCCGGCGTGGTGGCCACCCATTCAACAAAGGGCGAAAGGGTTCCAGCCGCCTCCGGATACCGCGCAGCCAGCACATCGTACAATGCGGTCACACGGTCGTTGAGGTCCACACCGGGGTAACGGAAGAGCTCCGCTGCCAGGGCGTACTGTCCGTATGGCCTTGCGCTGCCCATCACAGTCCGCGTGCCGGTTTCAGTTTGAAGCCGAAGCCGGTGTTGCCCTTCACGTCGCCCGTGTCCTCCAGCATCTCGATGCTTTCCTCGCGGTGCGCGGGCGGGATCACGAAGCGCTCCTCGAAGGTGGCCAGCGAGGTGAGGCGGAAGATGGCATCGGCCTCCTTGGCGTTCGTGCGGCCGCCCTCCAACGCATCGGCCACTTCCTTCTCGCTGAGGTCGCCCACGGTGGTGTTCCTGCGACTGATCTTCACGGCCAGCAGCTTCTTCAGCACCAGTTTCATGCGCTCGGTATCGCCTGCGGTGAATAGCGAAGCGAGGTATTGCATGGGCAGGCGGCTCTTCTCGATGCCCGCCCAGAGCGATTCGGTGTGCGAATCGTACACGCCATCGGCGTCCACACTGGCCATGGCAGGCAGCATGGGCGGTACGTAGAAGAGGTTGGGGATGGTGCGGAACTCGGGGTGCAGCGGCAGCGCGATGCCCCATTGCTTCACGAACTTCCACACGGGCGAGAGCTGGGCGGCGCGGATGGTGCTGTCGGCGATGCCGTTGGCCTTGGCGGCCTTGATCACGTTCTCGTCGAAGGGATCCACGTAGATGCCGAGCTGGGCATCGACCAGATCACGTTCGGGAGCAGAGGCCACCTGCTCGATCCGATCGGCATCGTAGAGCATCACGCCGAGGTAGCGGATGCGGCCCACGCAGCTGTGCATGCAGGCGGGTGCCTGGCCGCTCTCCAGGCGCGGGTAGCACAGGATGCACTTCTCGCTCTTGCCCGTGTTCCAGTTGTAGTAGGATTTCTTGTAGGGACACGCGGTGACGCACATGCGCCAGGCCCGGCAGCGCTCCTGGTTGATGAGCACGATGCCGTCCTCGCCACGCTTGTAGATGGCGCCCGATGGACAGGAGGCCACGCACGCCGGGTTGAGGCAGTGGTTGCAGATGCGCGGCAGGTAGAACATGGTCATCTGCTCCAGTTGGAACAGGCTCTCCTGCTCGCTGGGGGTGAGGGCCTTGAAGTTGACGTCCTTGCGCGCATAATCGGGCGAGCCGCCGAGGTCGTCGTCCCAATTGGGGCCGGCCTTCACGTCGATGTGCTCACCGGTGACGAGCGATACCGGCCGCGCGGTGGGCTGATCGTTGCCTTCAGGCGCGGTGAAGAGGTCGCTGTACTTGTAGGTCCACGGTTCATAATAATCCTCCAAAACCGGCATATTGGGGTTGTGGAAGATGTTCTTCAGGCCGCGCAGCTTGCCCGCGCCGCGCAGGGAGACGGTATCGCCGTTCTTGTCCCAGCCGCCCTTGTAGATCTCCTGATCCTCCCACTTGGTGGGGTACCCGGTGCCGGGCTTGGTCTCCACGTTGTTCCACCACATGTACTCGGCGCCCTTACGGTCCGTCCACACGTTCTTGCACGCGATGGAGCAGGTATGGCACCCGATGCACTTATCGAGGTGGAAGACCATTGAGATCTGTGATCTGATGTTCATGGCTTTGGCTGTTCGGTTTGAGGTCTGCTGGCCTGTTCCTTCTTGTTCGTATCAGAATTCCACCTTCTCCATCTTCCGTACCAGCACGTGGGTATCGCGGTTGGCACCAACGGGCCCCCAGTAGTTGAAGTGGAAGCTGAACTGCCCATAACCGCCCACCATCAGGCTGGGCTTGAGGTGTACACGGGTGAAGCTGTTGTGGCCGCCGGCACGTCTGCCGCCGCGCACCTGGCTCTTGGGCACCGTGTACGTGCGCTCGGGCGAGTGGTACACGATGCACACGCCACGCGGGATCCGTGAGCTGACGCAGGCCCGGGTGCAGTACACGCCGTGGTCGTTGTACACCTCCACCCAATCGTTGTCCTTGATGCCCAGGTCAGCGGCGTCCTTCTCGCTCATCCAGCAGGGTTCCATGCCCCGGCTCAGGGTGAGCATGCGCAGGGTGTCGCCGTAGGTGCTGTGGATGTGCCACTTGCCGTGGGGCGTGAGGCAGTTGAGCATGCGGGCCTTGCCGTCGTTCACCGTCTTGCGGATGTCGCCGTACACCTGCGGCAGCGGCGAGGGTTTGTAGGTGGGCAGGTGCTCGCCGAACATGATGTAGCCGTCGTGGTCCATGTAGATGTGCTGGCGGCCGGTGAGCGTGCGCCACGGCACCAGGCGGTCCACTTGGAAGGTGTATGCGGCGTATGCACGACCGTCGTTCATCAGGCCGCTCCATACGGCAGAGGTGTTGTAGCGGTGCGGCCGCGTTTGCAGGTCCTTGTAGTCGATCCGTACGGCCTGCAGCCCTTCGGCCAGGTCGGTCAGTGCAAGCCCGGTCTTCTTCTCCAGCATCTGGTAGCCGCGCATGTTCAGCTTGCCGTTGGTGAGGGTGCTGAGCTTGAGCACGGCATCGCAGGCTTCCACGTCCTCGCGCAGCGAAGGGTACTCCTTGCCGTCCACCACCTGTACGTGGTTCTTCTTCTCCAGCATCTCCTGGTACACATCCGCGCAGTCGTACTTCACACCGTGCGCGCCCAGGCCCTGCTTGGCGACACCTTCGCCCAGGGTGATGAACTTGTTGTGGATCTGCGTGTAATCGCGGTCGATCACCACGATCTTGTGCATGGTCTTGCCGGGGATGGGCTCGCACTCGCCCTTGGTCCAGTCCAGGAGCCTGGGCTGGGTGATCTCGTCGGCGCTATCGTGCGAGAGTGCCACATTCACGATGTCGGTGACGGGCGCCGGGAAGTGCGTCTTCGCCATCTCGCTCACCTTCTTGGCGATGGACTGGAAGATCTGCCAGTCGGTCTTGGCTTCCCACACCGGCGGTACAGCCTCGCTCAACGGGTGGATGAACGAGTGCATGTCCGTGCTGTTCAGGTCGGCCTTCTCGTACCACGATGCGGTGGGCAGCACGATGTCCGAGTACAGCGCGGAGGTGTCCATCCGGAAGTTGATGTCCACCACCAAATCCATCTTGCCGCTGGGCGACTTCTCGCGGTACTTGATGTCGGTGACGTATTCGCCGGCCACCTCGTTGGCGATGTCGTTGTGGTGCGTGCCGAGGTAGTGGTTGAGCATGTACTCGTGGCCCTTGGCGGAGCTCATCAGGGCGTTGCCGCGCCAGATGAACCAGTTTCGCGGGAAGTTGATCGGGTCGTCCGGGTCGGCCACGGAATAGTCGAGCTCCTTGCTCTTGAGCTTGCGCACCACGTAGTCGCGGATGTCCGCCTCGGTCTGCGCCCCTTCCTTGCGGGCATCGCGGGCGATGTCCAGGTTGCTCTTGTTGTACTGCGGGAAGAAGGGCATCCAGCCGTTGCGCACGGACATCAATACCCAGTCGGCGGAATGTTTCCGCGCGAGCGGGTTGGCATCGTTCGGCACGCTGTTGTAATCCGCCTGGTTGTTGTCGTAGCGCCACTGGCTGCTGTTGATGTAGTGCCAGATGGGGGCCTGCTGCAGGCGTGGCACGGTGCCGTGGTCCTTGCCGCTCATGATGGTGCCCCAGCTGTCCACCGGTGCCAGCTTCTCCTGGCCCACGTAGTGGTTCATGCCACCGCCGTTGCGCCCGTTGCAGCCGGTGAGCATTTGCGCCATGATGGCGGAACGATACATCAGGTTGCCGTGGAACCAGTGGTTGATGGCCGCGCCCACGATCACCATGCAGCGACCCTTGGTGGCCTCGGCGGTGCCGGCCCATTCGCGCGCGAACTTGATGGCGGTGTTGCGGCCGATGCCGGTGAAGATCTCCTGCCAGGCCGGGGTGTAACTGGCGTTCTTGTCGTTGTAGTCCGCAGGGTATTCACCGGCCAGGCCGCGGCCCACGCCGTACTGGCCCATGGTGATGTCGTAGATGGTGGCCACGGGCACACGTTCACCATCCACCGTGGTGATGTAGCGCACGGGCACGCCGCGCTTGGCCAGGTGCTGGTGGCCGTAGTCGAGGAATTCCACTTGCAGCACCTCATCATGTTTGTTCAGAAAGGTGAGCTCGGGGTCGTACGCCCGGTTGTCGGTGCCATTCTCGAACTTCAGGTTCCAGTTGCCCTGCTGCTCATCCCAGCGGTACCCCATGGTGCCCTTGGGCGTGATCAAGGCGCCAGTCGCGGCGTCCGCCATCAGGAACTTCCAATCGCCGTTGGTGACGTTCTTGTACTCGTTCACCTCTTTGGCACGCATCAGCCTGCCGGGCGCGAAGTGGTCGCCCTTCTTGTCCAAGCGCACCAGGAAGGGCGAATCGGTGTACCGCTTCACGTAGTCCATGAAGTAGGGCGTCTGCTTGTCGACGTGCCATTCCTTGAGGATCACATGGGTGACGGCCATCCAGAAGGCGCCGTCGGAACCGGCGTGCGCGGGGATCCACTGGTCGGCGTGTTTGGCCACCATGCTGAAGTCCGGCGACATCACCACGGTCTTCGATCCGTTGTGGCGGGCTTCGCTGAAGAAGTGGATGTCGGGCGTGCGCGTCATGCCCAGGTTGGCACCCATGCTCACGATGAACTTCGAGTTGTACCAGTCGGCGCTTTCGCACACGTCGGTCTGCTCGCCCCACACTTCGGGGAAGGCGCAAGGCAGGTCGCAGTACCAATCATAGAAGCTCAGGTTGACGCCACCCATCAACTGCAGGTAGCGCGCGCCGGAGGCGTAGCTCAGCATGCTCATGGCCGGGATCGGCGAGAAACCGATGATGCGGTCCGGGCCGTATTTCTTCACGGTGTAGAGGTTGGCGGCGGAGATCAGTTCCAGCACCTCATCCCAATGCACGCGGCGGAAGCCGCCTTTGCCGCGCGCCCACTGGTAACGGCTGCGTTCCTCCGGGTTGTTCTGGATGTTCTCCCAGGCTTTCACCGGATCGCCACCGGCCTTCTGCTTGGCAGCCCGGAAAATGTCGAGCAACGCGCCGCGCATCAGCGGGTACTTCACCCGGATGGGGCTGTACAGATACCAGGAATAGGATATACCACGCTGGCAGCCTCGGGGCTCATACGGCGGCAGGCCTTCCTCCAAGAGCGGATAGTCCAAGGCCTGCATCTCCCACACCACGATGCCATCCTTCACGTGGATGTTCCACGAGCAGCCGCCCGTGCAGTTCACACCATGCGTGCTGCGCACCACGCGGTCGTACTGCCAGCGGTTGCGATAGAACTCCTCCCACTTCCGGGTCTTGGGTGAAATGATGTCCTCGATCCAGCTCATGGCTCTGCTTGTTTGTTGTTCCCTCCGTTCGTGGTCAAATGGTGCGCAATTGCCGTGCGTCGATGTCGTGCCTTACCGACCGTTTCAGGCGCCGGGCCCAGGTGAGCGCCACCCCGAGCAGGATGGCCACCAGACCACCGAGGCCCCAGAACAGCATGGTGTTCTTGCCGTCGGCCTCCGCGGTGGCAGCCGTGTTCTTGTCCGCATGCACCAGGAAAGCGGTGAGGGCATGCACCTCCGTTTCGGTGAGCGCGGTGCGGCCGTTGTAGGCCGCCGCCATGGCCGGGAAGGGAGGGGCGCCCAGGATGCCCACGATGCCTTGATCACCCATGCGGCCGGCCACATGGGTGAGGTCCTTGGCCAGGAGGCCGCCGGGTACCAAGCCCTGGTCTGACACGTTGTGACAAGAGATGCAGGTCGGGCCACCGCCTGTGGTGCGGTGCTGAAAGAGGAAGCGGCCTTGCTCCACATCCGCTTCGGTGAAGACCAGAGCGGGTTCTTCGACTTGCTCCGTGGCAGTGGCCGTGGCTTCCGCAGCAGCGGGCTTGCTGAAGCTGGCCAGGTAACTCAGCAATGCCGTCAGTTCCGCATCAGAGAAAGGGAACTCCAGCATCGGGGTCTTGTTGAACTCCTCGAAGATGGCCACCGCATCCGGGTCGCCGGATTTGATCAGTGCGGATGAACTGCGAATGAATTTGCGGAGCCATTCGTCGCTCCGCTTCTCCGTTACACCGGTGAGGTCCGGGCCAACGAGCTTCTTGCCCATCTTGTGGCACGCGGTGCAGTTCTTCTTGAAGATCTCCGCACCATCCTGGGCCGGGGCTCCCGTTGTGATCATGGCCGCTACCACGGCCGAACACAATATTCTCCAACTGTTCATGCCTTCAGTGATTGATGGTTGTCCTCCGTTCGATCCGATCCTGGGAAGCATCTCCGACACGGGATCACGCGCACGCCCACTCGGAAGCAATAGTATGATTCGGTCCACATCTATCTATGACATGCGTCATCTTTGGAATGATGTACCCAAAACAAGTGCAATGGTCTGCGATCGACGGGAAGGGTCGCGGCCAGAAGGGTGCCCGATCAACCATTCCCGGGTGTTCGGCCATGCCGTCCTCCCTGTGCCGTCCGGTCGGACCTGCGACGGGGCACCGGTGTCCTGAGGGCAAGCCTCGAACATACCACTTACGGCTGTTGATGTCACAGCATGGCACACCGATCTAACTTTGAGCGGCAAGGGAGTTCTCAAACACCGGTGTCATGTCCATCTTCCGGTACGATAGCCGACACAAGGTCATCACACTTGGGATCGTGGTGATCGCTGCCGCAGTGGGCTACTACCTGAACCAGCGCGGTCAACCCACCTTCGACAACGGACAGGTGAAGCGAACAGGCAGTGTGGAGAACGGACGCAACCAAGGCCGATGGACGTGGTACTTCCCCGACGGGCGCAAGAAGATGGAAGGTGATTTCAGCGGCGGGAAGCGCACCGGACGCTGGGTCACTTTCACGCCGAGCGGAGACACCCTCACCGTATCCATGTATCGTGATGACCGGCTCAACGGCCCACACACGGAGTACGGTCCGGAAGGACGTCCGGTCCGGATGGTCGAATACATCGACGACGAGCCAAGAGGAACGTCGGAGGCGCCACCTCATTGACACGGCGATCAGGATCCTGATCAACGGACGGTCCTCCTTGGTACACGTCTGCTGGCACCTGTTCGCCTGAGCGTGGCCATACGAACAGCATCCATTTGTTTTCCCCATGTATGATCCATGTCATAGTATACCCGTGATTTCCCCCGTCCTTTGGCATGCATTAGGCACACATCCCACGAGTGTGATCGAGCAGTTCGGAAGGGAGGGTGCCGAGATCCGATCCCAATGGAACAAGCCACCGGAACGTCGCACCGTATGTTGTTCCTGAACACGCTGGCGTTCACCACCTGCTTCGCGGCATGGATGCTCAACGGGGTGCTGGTCACCTACCTGGTGGACCATCAAGTGTTCAATTGGGGACCCGTGGAGGTGGGCTGGCTGCTGGGCATCCCGGTGCTCACCGGTTCGATCTTCCGCCTGCCCCTGGGCATGCTCACCGACCGCTACGGGGGGCGGCCGGTGTTCACCGCCCTGCTGCTCTTTTGCTCCATCCCCATGTACCTGCTCTCGGAGGTGAACAGCTTCGCGGGCTTCGCCGCGATGAGCTTCGGCTTCGGGATCATCGGAACGGGCTTCGCAGTAGGCATCGCATTCACATCGGTCTGGTATCCCAAGCGCCAGCAAGGCGTCGCGCTGGGAGTGTTCGGCGCGGGCAACGCAGGAGCAGCGCTCACCACGCTTTTTGCACCCACGTTGCTGATGAAACTGACCGCCGGTGGAACGGACCTGGAGGGATGGCGCATGCTGCCCCGCATCTATGCCGCCTGCCTGGTAGCAATGGCCGTGATCTTCTTCCTCTTCACCACGAACCGGAGACCGGAGGGTGATGCGCGCACCATGGGTCGGATGCTCGCGCCCTTGCGCACGGTGCGCGTGTGGCGCTTCGGCCTGTACTACTTCCTGGTGTTCGGCTGCTTCGTGGCCTTTGCGCAATGGCTGGTACCTTATTATGTGAACGTGTACGCGGTCTCACTGGTCACCGCCGGGGTGTTCGCTTCCATGTTCAGCTTCCCCTCCGGGGTGATCCGCGCCCTGGGCGGCTGGCTGAGCGACCGCTGGGGCGCGCGTAAAGTGATGTACTGGGTGCTTGGCTCCTCCGTGGCGATCTGCTTGCTGCTGGTGGTGCCGCGCATGGAGGTGACCACGCCCGGCAAGGGCGTGATGAGTACGTTGAACGGCAGGGTGACCCATGTCTCCGACACGCTGGTGCAGGTGAACGGAACAGCCTTCGCGGTGCGGCAGGAACCACCCTCGGAGATGCAGGGCATGCATGAACGCCGCATCTGGCCGACGAAGCGCACCTGGCAGAACCCGGTGGTGCAGGTGGGCGATGAGGTTCGCCGCAAACAGTTGCTCGCACAAGGTGTAACGCGCATCCATTTCTCCGCCCACATGATGGTCTTCACCGTGCTGGTGATCCTGGTGGGCATCGTCTGGGGCATCGGCAAGGCCGCCGTGTACAAGCACATCCCCGAGTACTTCCCCGACCAGGTGGGCGTGGTGGGCGGCATGGTGGGCGTGCTTGGCGGGCTGGGCGGTTTCCTCGGCCCCATCCTTTTCGGATATCTGCTGGAGGCGACTGGGCTCTGGACCAGCTCCTGGCTCTTCCTGCTGCTCGTCTCACTGGCGTGCCTGCTCTGGATGAACCACGTGGTGAACCTGATCCAGCGTCGCGCCGCCCCCGAAGTGAACAAAACAATGGAGGTCCTCAGGATCGTCTGAACCCATGGCCACCTGGATCGAGAACTGGAACCCCGAGGACAATGCCTTCTGGCGTGAGAAGGGCGAACGCGTTGCCTGGCGCACACTGTGGGTGACCACCACGGCGCTCACCCTTTCCTTCGCCACCTGGTTCATGATGAGCGCCATCGTGACCAAGCTGCCGGGGATCGGCTTCACCTTCACCACCGACCAGCTCTTCTGGCTGGCGGCCATGCCCGGGCTGGCCGGCGGCACGCTTCGCATCGTGCATACGTTCCTGATCCCGCTCTACGGCACGCGCCACACCGTCACCTTCTCCACGCTCATCAAGCTCATCCCGGTGATCGGCATCGGGCTGGCCGTGATGGACCCGACGACGCCCTTCTGGGTGTTCATGGTGCTGGCCCTCACCGCGGGCTTCGGCGGTGGCGACTTCAGCAGTTACATGCCCAGCACCAACCTGTTCTTCCCCCGGCGGCTGAAGGGAACGGCCTTGGGCATCCAGGCCGGCATCGGCAATTTCGGGGTGAGCCTCGCGCAGTTCATGACGCCCCTGATGCTTGGCGTGGCGATGGTGGGCGCGCCGCAGGTCTTCAACAAGGTCGATCCGATCTCCAAGGCGGTGCTGGGCACCTCGGAGATCCACCTGCAGAGCGCCGCCTTCTGGTACGTGCCGCTGATCCTGATCGTGACCGTGGCCTGCTGGTACTACCTGCGCAGCGTGCCGCTGAAGGCCTCCTTCCGCGAGCAGCTGGACATCTTCAAGCTCAAGCACACCTGGTATTGCACCATCATCTACTTCATGACCTTCGGCACCTTCGCCGGGCTGTCGGCCACCTTCCCCATGATGATGAAGACGCTGTACGGCGGCTTTCCCGGCGCGCCCGACCCGCTGACCTACGCGTTCTATGGCCCGCTCATCGGCTCGGCCAGCCGCGTGCTGTTCGGCTTCGTCGCCGACCGCACCGGCGGGGCCATCCTCACCACCATCACGGGCATCGGCCTCATCGCGGGATCGTTGCTGCTGGTGCTCCTGGGCCTGGTGGCGCCCACGTCCATGGAGCAGTTCCCCCTGTTCGTCGCGGTGATGTTCGGCATGTTCTTCTTCGCCGGCATCGGCAACGCCGCCACCTTCCGCCAGTTCCCCATCGTGTTCCAGCACAACCCCCGCCAGGCCGCGGGCGTGATCGGCTGGACCGCCGCCGTCGCTGCTTACGGCCCCTTCATCTTCTCCATGGTGATCGGTGCCGTGGTGGGCGCCACCACCAACGCGAACGCCTTCTTCTGGGGATTGCTGGTCTTCCTGCTGGCGGCCACCTGGGTGAACTGGAACTTCTACAACAAGAAGGGCTGTGCCTGCCCGTGTTGAAATCAGACCCATCCGGGAGGATCAAAACCACGCACCATGAGCAGCAAGAAGAAGGATGACCCGCCCAAGCCCTATGCACGGTTCAAGGATCGCTTTCCCCGGATCGCCGAACGGTACGAGGCGTTGGGCGACGCCGTGCATGACCACGGCCCGCTGAACGACCGTGAACGAGCATTGCTGAAGCTGGCCATTTCCGGCAGCGCGGTGCTTGACAGCGCGTTCAAGACCCACGTGCGCAAGGCACGCGCACTGGGCATCGGCCGCGCGGAGATCGAACATGTGGCCCTGCTCTTCCTGCCCACCCGCGGGCTCCCGGTGATGATGCGCGCGCTTCAACTGGTGGACGACATGTACAAGGAGGATCCGGGCCCGCGATCGGGAGGCCGGTCCAAGACCTGAACCCATCATGCGGACCATGAACGGACAAGCCACGCTGACGAACCTCTGCCTGTTCCTCCTCGCATTGGGAAGCGCGCCGGCGCGGGCCCAGTTCACCGTTGGAGGCCAGGTCCTTCAGCGCAGCGAGTTCCGCAACGGGTACGGCAGGCTGATCGATGACACGACGCAGACCCCGGCGTTCTTCATCGGCCATCGCGCGCGCATCCACGCGCTCTATCAACACGAGAAAGTGCGCTTCCACGTGAGCGTGCAGGACGTGCGACCCTGGGGCAGCACCGAGCAGGGGAAAGCAGCGGATGACTTCCTCTCCGTGCATGAAGCCTGGGGCGAACTGATCTTCAACCAGCAATGGAATCTGAAACTGGGCCGGCAGGAACTGGCCTACGACGGCAACCGCTTTCTGGGCGGCGCGGATTGGGCGCTGCCGGGGCGGGCGCACGACTTCGCGCTCCTGCGGTACGAGAAGGGAAAGACCAAGCTGCATGCGGGAGGTGGTTACAACGTGGCCGCCGAGAGCCTCACCGACCAGCCCTACACCGTGCCCAAGCAGTACAAGACCGCACAGATGCTGCGACTGGAACAGCAATGGGGCGCGTTCACGGTGAGCGCCTTCCTATGGAACAACGGACTGGAACAGCAACAGCTCGACAGCCTTGGCGAGGTGACCAAGCGCACCATGCGCTACTCGCAGACCTTCGGTCTGCCCACCATCAAGTACGAACGCAAGCGGTTCATGGCCAACGCGTACGGCTACTTCCAAGTGGGCCAGGACCGGTCGGGCAACGATATGCAGGCCTATGATGCCAGCGCGTGGGTCACCTACACCGTGCCGATGGACACGACCAAGGGATCCGCCTTCCGGATGACGCTGGGTGCTGAAGTGCTTTCAGGCACGGCGCAGGATGCCACGGACAAGGTGAACCGGTCCTACGCCCCGCTCTATGGCACCGCTCACGCCTTCAATGGATACATGGACCACTTCTATGTTGACGGTCGATGGGGGAACAGCGTGGGTCTGACGGACATCTTCCTGCGTTTGCGGTACGACATCGACAAGCGCACGTTGCTCTCGATGAACCTGCACGAGTTCCAGGCCGCGGCCGACGTGATCAAGAACGGCGAACGCCTCGACCCCCGGTTGGGCAACGAGGTCGACCTGAGCGTGGTACACCTGCTCAACGATGTGGTCGCACTGCAGTTCGGCTATTCCCAGTTGTTCGCCACCGGAACACTGGAACACATGGAAGGCGTGATCGATCCGGCTGCCTTGCAGAACTGGGCCTATGCCGCGGTGTATTACCGGCCGGGCATGAAGAGCCGTTATGCGGGGCTGGCCTTCTGAGAGCCTATTGGGGACCTCTTGAACGAAGGACCTCGAGACTATTCTCCGATCAGGCGCAGCCGGAAGATCATTGCGTAGCAGCCTCCTGCGCGCCATAGCCGCTTCGGCGGCGGAGCGTACCGACGGGATCATTTTCCGGCGAAACATGGGCGGAAAAGAGGCCGAGGGACGAGTTTGAAGTGATCCCAAACAGGAGGGCTATCCGGCTCGGATCAACAGATGGCGGGACTTTCCTGATCCAGCAGCCACGAACGATCCATGTCCTTTTCTCCGTTCCTGATGTCGGCACCGAAGTGCGGCCCCTCATCAGCTGGTGTGGGGTGCTTCCGAGGTGGGGCAGGACCCCGTCGTCCCGGCCCTACCCTTCGCTCGACCAGGTCGACGCACAGGCCCTATGCCGCATCCGCAGCACCGCGCGCCGCCCGCAGGCCGCTGTTGCGCTGCACCCGCTTGCTCTCCTCCGTTACGATCCAGCCCTCGACGTTGGATGCGAACTTGCCGAGTTCCTTTCCCTTCGTGCTGACCAGCGAGGTCTTCGTCAGGAGAACAGCCAAGAGGGCGCAGGCCAGGAACGCCGCCGAGAAGATGTATCCATGCGTCTGGTATTCCGTGCCACCAAGCACCAGGATGCTCAGCAGCATGACGATCAGTCCGATCGGGATGAGCGTGCCGTAATACATGCTGCGCGCCAAACGGAACTGGCTCTTGATGTCCACGGTCACCTCGATGGTCGTGCGATCGCGGCCCTCCTTGATCCGGCCCTGTATGGGAGGGAATGAGCTCATCGGACCGTATTGCACGTTCATGATGCTGAACGAGTCCGGTTTCACCTCGCCATAATAGGTCGCATGTGGCGTGGTCTGTAGTTGGGCGAAGTCGGTGATCGTGATGGACCTCAACCGACGGACCAGTTCCTCGGGGGTCAGTCGGGTTTCTACGATGTTGCTGTTGGTGTTCATGTTCCTGTGTTCAGGGGGTTGACGATCGATGTGTTCCTGAGCCCTCCGACCAATCGAAGGAGAGATCTTTGGATGAACCCGCCCATGGTCACCGTCCATGCGAACAAGGCGACATAGACCGCAGCGGCGGGTATGATGTGCAGGAATTGCAGGTCGGCGGCCTGGGCCAGGCGGAAAGTGCAGACCGTGTACATGCCCATCGGGAAGACCATTCCCCAGTATTGCGGATGGTAGCGCATGGGGATCAGCTGGTAGAAATGCCGCCAAGCGCCCAGGATCACGATCAAGGGGATCCACCACGTGCCGGTAGCCCAGAACATCAGCGTGAAGCCCAGGAGGAAAGGGCGCAATGGACCCAGCAGCGCGGACCCTTGTGCGTTCAACAGGAGAACGGAACCTGCCAGCGTGATGATGGCCACCGCGCCCATGTTGATCCAATAGGGCGGTGCGAACTCCTCAGCCCGCAGTTCGAAGAAGGTGAGCCGGTAGAAAATGAGCGTGATGATGATGAGGTACAGCACGCAACCGACCAGGAAGAGGGAGAGTGACAGGAACTGGAGCACATCCGCCGCACGGGGCAGGTGGGGCACCAGCTGGACACCCAGGATCGCGATGGACTGGGTTGCTACCACCATGAGCAGCCAGATGCCGTTCATCCCCTTCTCCAGCGACGGCTTGCCATGCTTCACGGTGATCATGACGAAGAAGAAATAGATCAGGACGGTCCACAGCAGCAGGCCGCCATAGAACAGGAGTTCCGCCATCCGGAAGTTCCCATCGATGATCACGAACTGACTCCCGAGCACGTTGGTCCCGGCCACGATGGTGAGGAACCCGGGGCTGCGGGCATGGTCGGAGATGTCCGCCATGAACCGTGGCCAGAAGAAGGCAAGGCGTGCGACCAGCAGGAACCAGAGGAAGCAGTAGATGGCGATGTTCAACCGGAACAACGCCTCGCCGACGTACGGCAGTCCGAGCAGATGGCATGCCGTGGAGACGATCCCGGTGGCCATAACCAAGGCGAAGTAGCTCGGGAACAGGTCCGCGACCAGTTCCTTCACATGTTCCAAGAGGATATTGGCGAAGGGGCGAAGCATGATACCGCCCCAAAAGTCCGACCCGGGTCTTAAAACGGGGTTAATATGGCCTTAAACAACATTAATTCTTGGTGGACCGAGAGCCAGCACGGCCTTGCCTGCAGACCGGGCGGAAGAGTGGATGTAGTTTTAGCGACCTTCAGGACCCGGCGGACCCGGTCCGCGCGGAGCATCGGAATGGATCGTACCCTGTGATGGAGCATCCCACGGTTCTCATTGTCGAAGATGACGCACGGGTGTTGCAGTTCATCAAGCAAGGCCTGGAGGAGAACGGCTTCAAGGTGGTCGTCGCACAGGATGGGGAGTCCGGCTGGAAGCTGGCGCGCGCCCAAGCGTATGATGCCGTGGTCCTGGATGTCATGCTTCCCAGGATGAGGGGCTCCGAGCTGTGCAGGCGGATCAGGGAGCATGATGCCGGTGCGCGCATCCTGATGCTCACCGCGCTGGGCACGCTGAACGACAAGCTCGACGGCTTCAAGGCGGGAGCCGATGACTACCTGGTCAAGCCGTTCGATTTCCGGGAACTGCTGGCCAGGATCCGGTCGCTCCTGCGGAGACCCGCCCCGGGCCACGAGGATGCCCACGGGGCGGACCACATCATCCGGGTGGCCGACATGGAGCTGAACACGCACAACAAGCGGGTGAAGCGGGGCGGCAAGGAGATCCGGCTCACCGCCAAGGAATACGCGCTGCTGGAGCTGCTCGCCGTGAACAGGAACCGTGTGCTGAGCAAGGCGGAGATCGCCGAGAAGGTCTGGAACATCCGGTTCGATTCGGGCACGAACGTGATCGAAGTGTACATGAACTTCCTGCGGAAGAAGATCGACAGCGGCTTCGAGGTGAAGCTGCTGCACACCTTGGTGGGCATGGGCTACATGATGAAGAACACCTGAGCCCATGCGGATCCGGACGCGCTTCACTCTGCTTTTCGCGGGGATCGTGGGCATCATCCTGTTCTTCTTCTCCCTGTCGATCCACTACCTGTCGGAAACGCACCGGCTGGAGGATTTCCGCTCGCGCCTGGAGTACCGCGGGGTCACCAAGCTCCGGTCGCTGCTGGCCGCGGACGGAGGCGTGGACGACCGCCCGGCGATCGCGGGCGCGGATGCGACGCCGCAGGCGATCACCGATCTGGGCTTTCTGATCATCGACCCACGGGGCGAGGTGATCCACCGCGATACCGTCGTACCGGTACCCGCGCAGGAAGACATCGCGTCGATCAGGTCAGGGGAGGTCCTGTGGATGTCGGCCTCCGAAAGCGAGCGCGTCGGGTTCCTCCACATGCATCAGGGAGGGCAATACGTGATCCTGGCCCAGGGCCATGACAAGCTGGGCAGGAGCTACATGGCGAACCTGAAGCGGATCCTGATCTTCCGTGGACTGATCCTCCTTCTGATCATCTTCATCAGCGGGTGGCTGTTCGCCGGTCGTTTCCTGAAACCGATCTCGGACATCGTCGGACAGGCGAACCTGATCACCTACAGGAACATGGATCAGCGATTGCGGGGTACCGGTACGGACGATGAGATCGGCCGACTGATCTCGACCTTCAACAGCATGCTCGACCGGCTGGAGGTGTCCTTCAACGCGCAGAAGAAGTTCGTATCGAACGCCTCGCACGAGCTGCGCAATCCGCTGGCCGCGATCAAAGGCCATGTCGATGTGGCACTGCAAAAGGACCGTGACAACGAGGACTACCGGGAGGTACTGAGAGGAGTGTCGATGGACATCGCCCGGATGCGGACCCTTACCGACCACTTGCTTGAACTGGCGAACAGCGATGAAGGACTGGCCCAGCACTTCAAGGAAGTTCGCATCGACGACCTGCTCTGGAACGCACGGGAGGAGATGTTGCGCCAGCATCCTGACCACACGGTGACGGTGCACTTCGGTCACCTGATGGACAGCGATCGCGGCATCACCTGCAAGGGCGATCCCGACCTGCTGGGCACCGCGTTCATGAACCTCATGGACAACGCCTGCAAGTTCTCGGAGGACAGGGCGGTGGAAGTGAGGATCACCGCGGAGAACGGGTCCATCCGGCTCCTGTTCATTGACAACGGGATCGGGATCGCGGAATCCGACCTCAGGCACGTGTACGACCCGTTCTTCCGCGGAGGCAACACGGGAGACTTCCACGGCCACGGGATCGGCCTTTCCCTGGTACAGCGGATCATCAAGCTGCACGGGGGGCGCACCCGGATCCGGAGCAAGGTGAGCGAAGGCACAACGGTCGAGCTGACGCTGCCGAACCTGAGCGGGGCATGAGGTGGCCGAACACGCGAGGGGTGAGGAAAGGCCACGTCATCAAGACCATCGCGACACTTGTGCCCCGGATAGCTTGGGCGCATGCCCGCCCGGAACGGATACTGCCCGATAAGGCACCTGTCGCGATCGGCAACCCCGATCAGGGCAGCTCGAACCGCGTTTCCCAAGCGGCTCCGGACGCCACGTTCTCCACTTCCACCCGCAGGAACTCGTCCTTCTCCTCGCGGACCAGGTTGCGCTTGCGCACGATGTTCTCCCCGGCCCGGCCTTCAACGGTACCACCGCCTTCGATCCGGTCGCCGATGCGCGGAAGGAAGGGAAAGCGCAGGGTAAGTACCTCGTCCTCGGTACGGGCCAAGCGCACGCCCTCGTGGAAGAGGACCTCCTCGAATTTTCCGAAGGCCACTTCCTCGTTCATCTCATCCAGTGCCTTGGCGTCCAGTTGCAACACCCATGCGCTGAAAGCGGCCAGGACTTGCTCGCGCAGCTTGTCGTGCATATGCGCAGGGAATGGTGAGCGAACGTGGCCATGATCGGTGAACCAATAGGTGAAGGTCTGCTGTACCATGGCGCTGGCGCGTAACTGGTCCAGGGTGAGCATACTGATATCGGGCTTCTGCATACGGAACCGGTTCGATGGTACCGATCGAAAGTACACGGCTTCCGCATTCCGGTATCTGACGTCCGTCACGTATCCCATCAAGGTGCCTTTGGCGGAAAGGACCGAATAGCGGTCCGATCGGCCCATGCCGATGTTCTGATGATCGACGTGCGGTCGGGGGTCCCGGACGCACATGATCACTTCAATGACCCCCGAAGAGCCGGAGCGGATCCTTGATCCATGAAGGTACACGCTTACCCCGATCCCTTCGGCTCAAGGCATGGTCGGCGAGGCGTATCCTCATGCCGGCTCAACTCCCGAACCGACCGGCGGTCCTGATACCAATCAGCACTCGACATCGTTGGCAGGGACCGCGGATCCCCCCGGACCGATATCGTCCGTGAGAAGTATCAGGTCGGACCCTCCGTTCCGATTTTTAGTTACATTTGCAACCGTTTCGTTCGGAACCATCATGCACCCATCCTCCATAGGCTATTGGTCATCGGTCATCGCCCATCAGTACTTCGCCCGGCTACAGGAGAAGCTCGCGCACCTGGACATCACGCAGTGGTTCTACGTGCTGCTCACCATTGAGGAGGGACGGGGAAGGTTGAGCCAGCAAGAACTCGCGGACAAGCTGCGGCTGGACAAGGTGACCATGACGCGCGCGATCGACCACCTGTGCGAAAAGGGCCATGTGGAGCGATGCGACTGCGCGGTTGACCGGCGCAAACACCTGGTGAAGCTCACGCCCCAAGCGAGACCTGCGTTGAAGGCCATCCGTGCGGCCTACGATGAATTGAACAACGAGGCGCTCGCCGGCTTGACGAAAGCCGATCGCGACGCATTCATGACGCACCTGATGCTGGTGGTGGACAACCTCAGTGAAATGGATACCCCCGCGGCCATCACGAACAAACGCGTACACGCATGACCCGATCGACGAGCCTGTTCTTTGCCACTCCCCTTCTGCTGGCCGGGTGTGGTGGTGGTGATGGACCGGAAGCCGGGGGCGGTGCCCCACCGAAGATGGCCGTACAGGTTCACATCCTTCACGGGCACCCGCTGGACAACGCCTTCACCACCACGGGCACCCTGCTGTCCAACGAAGAGGTGGAGCTGCGCAGTGAGCTGAGCGGTCGCGTGGTGCAGATCGGCTTCGTGGAAGGCGGCAGGGTGAGTGCCGGCCAGGTGCTGCTGCGTATCAACGACGACGACCTGCAGGCGCAACTGCGCAAGGCCGAGGCCGGGTTGAAGCTGGCCCAGGACAGCGAAGCGCGCCAGAAGCACCTGCTCGAGGTGAACGGCATCAGCCGGGAAGTGTACGATGCCACCGTGGCCCAGCGCACCGGCATGCAAGCCGATGTGGACAACCTGCGCGCGCAGATCGCCAAGACCACCATCCGTGCGCCGTTCAGCGGGGCCATCGGCTTGCGCAACATCAGCGAGGGCGGCTATGTCTCCCCCAGCACGCTGATCGCCAACCTCAGGCAGACCGACCCCATGAAGCTGGACTTCACCGTGCCCGAGCGTTATGCCCGGCAGATGAAGCCTGGGACCAGGGTGGCCTTCAAGCTGGAAGGCGATACCATGGACCACCATGCCGAGGTCTTCGCTGTGGAGCCCAGTGTGGACCTGAGCACGCGCAGCGTCAAGGTGCGCGCACGCAGTGCCAACCCGCACGGCCGCCTGGTCCCCGGAGCATTCGCCAAGGTGCTGGTGAAGCTGGAGACCATACCCGATGCCCTTACCATACCCGCCGAAGCGCTGATCCCAGACATCCAGGGCCAGAAAGTGATGGTGCTCAAAGGCGGTAAGGCACAAAGTGTACGCGTGGAGATCGGCATCCGCACCGAGCATGAAGTGCAGCTGATCAGCAACGTACAACCTGGGGACTCGGTGATCACCAGCGCGCTTCTCGCCGTCAGGGACGGCATGCCGCTGCGGCCGGCGGAGAAGAAGGGGAAGGCTGCTGCTGACACGGTGGGTGGTCAATAGCGAATGGAGAACACGAACGCCCCAATGCCCATTCATCAGCACCCATTCGCCTTTCACACGGAGTGCCTGTATTCATGAACATCAGCTCCCTCTCGATCAACCGGCCCGTGCTCGCCACGGTGATCTCGATCATCATCGTGCTCTTCGGGGTGATCGGCTTCACCTACCTGGGCGTGCGCGAATACCCCAGCGTGGACCCGCCGGTGATCACGGTGACCACCAACTATCCGGGAGCCAACGCGGACATCATCGAGAGCCAGATCACCGAGGTGCTGGAGGAGAGCATCAACGGCATCGCGGGCATCCGCACGCTGAGCAGCGTGAGCGCTGATGGCCGCAGCACCATCACCGTGGAGTTCGAGCTGGACCAGGACCTGGAGAGCGCAGCCAACGACGTACGCGACCGGGTGAGCCAGGCGGTACGCAACCTGCCGGCCGACGTGGACCCGCCCATCGTGCAGAAGAGTGATGCGGATAGCAGCCCGATCATCTCCATGACCATCCAGAGCGACCAGCGCTCCATGCTGGAGCTGAGCGAGATCGCCAACAACGAGTTCAAGGAACGGCTGCAGACCATTCCGGGTGTGAGCGCGATCAACATCTGGGGCGAGAAGAAGTACAGCATGAAACTGGAGCTGGACCCCGTGAAGATGGCCGGCTACGGCATCACGCCGGGCGATGTGCGCAATGCCCTTGCACGCGAGAACGTGGAACTGCCCAGCGGCCGCATCGAAGGCTACCGCACGGAACTGAGCATCCGCACCATGGGCCGTCTGGAAACGCCCGAGCAATTCAACGACCTGATCCTGCGCGACGTGGACGGTGTGGTGGTGCGCCTGCGCGACGTGGGCCTGGCCGAGCTGCGGCCCGAGAACGAACGCAGCCTCTTGCGTGGCAACGGGGCGGTGCCGCAGGTGGCCGTGGCCATCACGCCGCAGCCAGGCAGCAACTACATCGCCATCGCCGATGCCTTCCACAAGCGTGTGGAGCAGATCAAGAAGGAGCTGCCCGATGACCTTCGGTACGACCTGGCGATGGACACCACCATCGGCATCCGCAAGGCCATCAGCGAGGTGGAAGAGACCATCTTCATCGCCTTCGCCCTGGTGGTGCTCATCATCTTCCTCTTCCTGCGCGACTGGCGCACCACCCTGATCCCCGTGCTGGCCATCCCCATCTCGCTGATCGGCGCCTTCTTCATCATGTACGTCGCGGGCTTCAGCATCAACATCCTCACCCTGCTGGCCGTGCTGCTGGCCACCGGCATCGTGGTGGACGATGCCATCGTGGTGCTGGAGAACATCTACAGCAAGATCGAAAAAGGCATGGACCCCATCCAGGCCGGACACGAGGGCAGCAAGGAGATCACCTTCGCCATCATCAGCATCACCATCACCCTGGCCGTGGTCTTCCTGCCGGTGATCTTCCTGAGCGGCCTCACGGGCCGCCTCTTCCGCGAGTTCGGCATCACGGTGGCCGGCGCGGTGATCATCAGTGCCGTGGTGAGCCTCACGCTCACCCCCATGATGAGCGCGCGTTTCCTCAAGCACAAGGAGAAGCAGAGCCGCTTCTTCACCGCCACCGAACGCCTGTTCAACCGCATGACCTCGGGCTACCACCGCTCGCTGGAACGCTTCATGCGCGTGCGCTGGACGGTGTGGCCCATCATGGCGCTGTGCCTCGCCGGCATCTTCGGCATCGGTTCCCTGCTCCAGAGCGAACTGGCACCCATGGAGGACAAGAGCCGTTTCATGGTGATGAGCACCGCGCCCGAAGGCACCAGCTTCGAGGTGATGAACGACTACCTCACGCAGATCATCCAGACCGTGGACACGCTGCCCGAACGGACCTCGCTCCTGAGTGTGACGGCCCCTGGCTTCGGTACGGCCAGCAGCACCAACACCGGCTTCGTGCGCGTGACCCTCGTGCAACCCGATAAGCGCACGCGTACCCAGGATGAACTGGCCAAGCAGGTGATGGCACAGGTGCAACGGCACAACCTGGCGCGCAGCTTCGTGGTGCAGGAGCCCACCATCGGTGGCTCGCGCTTCACCAGCCTGCCGGTGCAGTACGTGATCCAGGCGCCCACCTTCGAGCAACTGCGCGAAGTGATCCCCGCCTTCATGGAAAAAGTGGCGGCGGACAAGACCTTCCGCATCAGCGACCTCAACCTGAAGTTCAACAAGCCCGAACTGAACGTGGAGATCGACCGCGATCGCGCCCGCGCCCTGGGCGTCACCATGCGCGACCTGGCCGAGACCCTGCAGCTCTACTTCAGCGGCCAGCGCTACGGCTACTTCATTCACAAGGGCAAACAGTACCAGGTGATCGGCCAGGCCACACGCAGCAACCGCGATGCGCCGGTGGACCTCAGCAGTGCCTTCGTGCGCAACGACAAGGGCCAGCTGATCCAGCTGGACAACCTGGTGCGCATGAGCGACCGCAGCACGCCGCCGCAACTGTTCCGTTACAACCGGTATGTGAGCGCCACCGTGAGCGCCGACCCGGCGGAAGGCTTCACCATCGGCGACGGCATCGCGGCCATGGACCGCATCTCCGCCGAAGTGCTGGACGACAGCTTCAGTACCGCACTGGCCGGCGTGAGCAAGGAATACGCCGAGAGCGGCTCCAGCATCTGGTTCGCCTTCGTGCTGGCCGTGGTCCTCGTGTTCCTCATCCTGGCCGCACAGTTCGAGAGCTGGCGTGACCCGTGGATCATCCTCAGCACCATCCTGCTCTCCATGACGGGCGCGGTGCTCAGCCTGTGGATCTTCGGCCACACGCTGAACATCTTCTCGCAGATCGGCATCATCGTGCTCGTGGGCCTGGTGACCAAGAACGGCATCCTCATCGTGGAATTCGCCAACCAGCGCAAGGAGCACGGACTTACGAAGTACGACGCCGTGATCGACTCGGCCACCCAGCGCCTGCGCCCCATCCTGATGACCACCCTGGCCATGGTGCTCGGCGTGCTGCCCATCGCCCTGGGCCTGGGCGCCGCCGCCAAGAGCCGCATCCCCATGGGCATCGTGATCGTGGGCGGCCTGTTGTTCTCGCTGATCCTTACCCTCTACGTGGTGCCTGCGCTGTACAGTTATATGAGCCGGGAGCGAAAGGAAGGAAGTGAAGTGGTGAAAAAGGATGGCAGTGACAACCAACAAGCATCGTTGATCGCATGAAGCCCATTTTCATCTTCTCCCTTCTTCTCCTCTTCACCGGGCTATCGGCCCAGGACCGCCTTACCGCCGAGCAAGCCGTGGCCCTGGCCCTGGAGCACAACCACGGCATTCGTCTGGCCAAGCTCGATGCCCGCACCAGCGAACTGCTGAACAACGTGGGTAACGCCGGTATGCTGCCCACGCTGGACGCCAATGGCGTATACAGCATCGACAACAGCAGCGCCAAGCAGACCTTCTTCAGCGGCGAGGTGCGCGAGGCCAACAACGCCGATAGCCGCGTGCTCGACGGTGGCCTGGCCTTGAACTGGACCGTGTTCGACGGCCTGGCGATGTTCGCTGCGAAGGACCGATTGGGGACCCTGGAGCAGATCGGCAGGACCGAGTTGCGGCAGCGGATGGAAAGCACCGTGTACGATGTGCTCACCGGCTACTACCTCGTGGTGCAGCTGAACAGCGCCGTGGCCGTGCAGCGCGAAGGGTTGCGCACCTCCCGCGAACGCCTCACCATCGCGGAGACCGGCCAACGCATCGGATCGAGCAGCGGCCTGCAAGTGGTGCAAGCCCAATTGGACCTCAGCGCCGACAGCGCCGCACTGCTGGACCTGGAGCAACAACGGACCATCGCCTTCAACCGCCTGAACACCCTGATGGGCCGCACCGCCGATACGCCCTTGACGGTGGATGCCGCGATCCCTCCGGCGGAGACCCTCGACCTCACTTCCATACAGAAGGACGCGAGGGACGGCAACAGCGTATTGCAGCAAGCCCGCCAACAACAACTGCTGACCGATGTGAGCGTGAAGGAATTACGCGGCACGCTCTTCCCGCGGATCGACCTTTTCGGCAACTACGGCTATACCAAAAGCACCAGCGCGGTTGGCTTCCTGAAGAGCAACCAGGCGTTGGGTCCTGACTATGGCATCCGCATGAGCCTACCACTGTTCCGAGGCCTACAGGCGAACAGGGCCGTGGAAGTGGCCAAGATCACGCGTGAACAAGCGGCTATCGGCACCGAACAGGCGCAACTGCAACTCGATCAGCAGGTACTGGACGCATGGACCGCCTACATCACGGCCAACCAACGCGTGGAGCTGGAAGAAGCCAACCTCGCGGGCATCCGCACCCAGGTGGACGTGGGGCTGGAGAGCTACCGACTGGGCATGCTCACCGCCGTGGAGTTGCGCGATGTGCAACAGGGCTTGATCGGCGCAGAGAACCGCCTGTTGCTGGCGCAGTACGAGGCCAAAGCGGCGGAGCTGCAGTTGAAGTGGCTGGCGGGCAGGTTGATCTGAACGCGGGACCAGGATAGGACGAGGTTCGTTCCCTAACACCGACGGATGCGACGCCGGGCACTTATACCCTTTCGTCATACAGAGGCACCTGAAGATGCGCCACTATTCTTTCGTGTGACGATACGGCAAGGTCGCTGCGTAGCGGGGCCTACGGAGCAACCTTGCCGGAGAAGAAACGCGGAAAAAGAGCAAGCAGATCAGGTGGATATGTATGGCGAACGGGTACTACTGCGGTGTGGGATGGAAACGGTGGATAGGGGTTGCAAGGGCGTACGAGGAACTTCGCACTTCCCTCCATGTGCGCTGATCCATGTGGAAGGGGGAGCCACCGGATCTTCACCACGTTCTCAGTAACACGGTGAAGGAAGTGTGCAGCGCGGGCAGCCAGGACGTTGAAGTACCACCAAACCCCAGCGGTCGCCACCCACGCTGCACGAGAACCTCATGCCGCCTTTGCGCGGCTAAGCTCTTCCGCCACCCGCTTCACGCCCACCAGGCGTTCCACCCAGTTGCGTCCAGCTTCGCGCGCCCGGCGTGCGGCATGTGGTAGACCTTCGAAATCCCCCTGCCAGAACTCCAGGCGGGTCCGCATCACGGATTCGGGGATCACATGCAGGTCCACCGTGGTGCGGCTCGCGGGTTCATCCGGAAGTCCTGTGCCCACATCATAGTGTGCATATCGCAATCGTTCGCCCGGGAACACGGTCAACACCGTGCCTTCGGCATCCACCTGACTGGTACCGGAATCATCCCTTTTCAACCACTGGAAGCGTTTGCCTCGTTGCAGATCGCCTTGGAGCCACCATGCCAGGGAGAGGTGGGTCAACTTCGGATCGCTCAGCGCCGCCCACACGAACTCCGCCGGTGCGTCCACGATCAACGTGCGCCGCACATTGGTCTCGTCCTTCGTGTTCTTCATCATATCTCGGATGCGACATGATCCATGCCGCAACCTTGGAACGACCAGGACATGCCATGTCACACACGGCGATCGTTAAGGATCGTGAACGACTGCGACCCGCTGACAGGTCGGGGCTGCCACGCCTCTGACAGAACCGACCGACACGGCCATCACCCGCCTCGAACACGCGGTATCCGGGGCGGAGGAACGGATAGGCCCCTGACCCTCTCCATGGCCAACCTCCCTCCCAGACCTGCACCGGACCTTGTTGAAATGTGCCCTGGGCCCCTTGCGGTCCGCCCCTACCATTCACGACATTTGACCAAACCTTAAGTACATGCGACATATTACCCTGTTCGTTTCCCTGAGCATCGCCTTCGCCGCCACTGCGCAGCCGGTCCTGCAATATGGGAATGTCAATCTCATGGGCACCAGCTATGTCCTGAACGTGGTGACCGACCCAGGCACCAGCAACCCCGATATCGATGGGGCGAACGCGACCTGGGACTTTTCGAGCGCGACGACCACTGTAGGTGGTATTGCCAGCTTCATTTCCCCCGTCGGTACACCTTATGCGGCGAGCTATCCTACCGCCAACCTGGCCATGGCGGTCACCAGTCCGGAAGGCACCGGCTACACCTACTACAACCTCAGCAGCGCTCAATTGGACATGCTGGCGGAACATGTGGGCACTGATGATGCGGTCGTGTACACCGAACCCAAGACCATTCTTGAATTCCCATTCGCAATGAACGATTGGTTCCTGGACGAATACGAATATGACGGCACTTCGTACAGCGTCTCTCGCGCGTACATGGGCTATGGCACCGTGCTCCTACCCGGAGGCACCAGTGCCACGAATGTGGTGAAGACCGCAAGCACCAGCGGCAGCATCGCCTTCTTCCGTAGCAACCCGGTGGCACCGTTGGTCTCCATCGAGGACGACGGCAGCGCCGTGTGGTGGTCCGCTTTAGGCGTAGGGGTTTCCGAGAGGAACCATGGAACACTGCAAGCATGGCCCAACCCGACCACCGATGTGATCCATGTACGTACCCTGCCCGGTGAGGCCTGGAGCCTTGTGGATCTGCAAGGACGGTCATTGCTGAGCGGACAGGCCAATGGCACACAGAGCACCATCACACTGACCGGGGTGAACAATGGACACTACATCCTGCGTGTGGTCGGCCCATCGGGCATCCGCACCCTGCCCATCCTGAAGCAATAGGGCACGGCCACGTACGTGCGAACGGCCATGCGACGTGTCGCATGGCCGTTCGCACGTACCGCCGGAGCGCTCCTATCCACGCCGTTGGAAGTCCAGCGCATTCGTGAACAAGGTCAGCACCAGGACCAGTAAGGCGGAACAGATCAGCGCCACCTTCTGCATGACGGCCAACAGGCCCCAGTCACCCATGCCGTACAGGAAGATCGTGTAGTAGAAGACCAGCATGCACGCGACCGCCATGCCCTTGAGCAGGTGAAGCCTGGTGCGCATCAGGAACACGGTGATGAAGAAAAGGCCCAGTAACGAGAGTGTGCTCGAGATGGCCACCATGGCGTCGTGGTAGGGCGTGGCGATCATGAAGTTGAACCCGATGTTCACCACACCGACACCCTTCAGGACCAGGATGGCGATCCTCTCGGTGATCACCCGCGACATGCGGATGAAGAACAGCCCATCCGTCAACGACTGGATGGCAATGGCCACCAGCGCCCAAGGTCTTCCCGGATTCGCGGCTCCGTTGTAAGCTGATCCCCGGAACAGGTCGCAGATGAAGTTCTTCGACCAGGTGAAACCGACTGAGCTGCTATCGACCAACGTACCACCGGGGTACAACGAAGCGGCGACCACCATGAGCACCGTGGCGAGGAGCAACCCGGACAGGATCGCGGTCCGTAGGATCGGTTCAGTCCTTGAGCGTGGATCCATCGTGGTGGTCGAGGTGTTCGGTGTTGGTCGTTCAAGGCCGGTTGGAGAGTCACCCCGGCACATAGCGGTCGAGGTGGATCGTCCGTGCCTTGCGGCGGGCAAGGTTAGCACGGCACCTTCTTTGGTTGACGCCGGTCAGCGACCACCCGAGCCGTCCGTGTAAATTGGCCTCCTGATCGAAGCTGACACCGTTGTGCCCATGAAACTCCGGATCCTGATCGGACTCGTATTGGTCGTGCTGCTGTCGGTATCGTGGACCATCGCGACCACACCGGTGAAGGGGCCGCATAGCCCGCTGGAGCTTCGTGTGCTACGCGACCAGATCGAAGGGCTCGACGTGCAGTTGGGCAGCTACTTCGTCACTGCCGGACGCTGTGCTGGGTGCCACGGGCACGATACGTCAGGCCACTCGATGGTGGCTGGAGGTGAGGATGTGAACGTTGTGGACGACTGGCGCAGCACGATGATGGCGAACAGTGCGCGCGACCCGTTCTTCCTGGCCAAGATGGAGCACGAGGGCCTGGTGAACCCATCGCTACAGTCGCAACTGGAGCATAACTGCTTGAAATGCCACGCGCCTCTGGCCGTTTTTGAGCAGCAGATGCTCGGTGGTCCTCCCTTCACAGCAGCCGGGCTCGACACCAGCGTGATGGCCCAGGATGGGGTTTCCTGCCTGGCCTGCCATATGCAGAACCCGGACGCTGCCGCACAGTACTTCTCCGGGGATCTGCACTTTGACAGTGCCCGCGTTTGGGGGCCATACGCCCAGGACCAGATCCACCCACACATCATGCAATTCTTCGTGGGCTTCACGCCGGATCAGGGCAGCCACATCCTCGATGGTCGGGTCTGCGCAGGATGCCACACGGCCATCAACCATCCAGTGGACCTTGAGGGGAGCCCCACAGGCACCTCCTTCTTTGAGCAGACCATGTGGCAGGAATTCGTGAATTCCAACTACTACGGCACCGACCAGAACTGCCGCAGCTGCCACATGCCCCGGACCGATGAGCCGGTCATCCTCGCGTCGGAATACACCTTCCTCACCGGCCAGACACCCTTTGGCAAACACCACCTCACCGGTGGCGGCGAGTTCATGCTACGGATGATGAAGGATCACATCACGGAACTCGGGGTCCCTGCCACGCCCACCCAGTTCGACAGCACCATTGCGCGTAGTCGACGGTTGCGGCGGACCACCATGGACCTGGACCTGGACCTGGTCGACCGTACCACGGATACGCTGTATCTGGATGTGTCGCTCGCCAACCTCATCGGCCACAAATTCCCCAGTGGATTCCCCAACCGAAGAGCATTCGTTCAAGTGGTAGCGCTGACCGCCGCAGGAGATACACTCTTCCAGAGCGGAAGGTGGGACAACAACTACGAGGTGATCGGCAACGACCTACCCTACGAGCCGCACCACAACGTGATCACGCAGGACGACCAGGTGCAGATCTACGAATTCGTGATGGGTGATGTGAACCAGGATGTGACCACCACCTTGCTGCGTGCCGTACATCGCTTGAAAGACAACCGTCTTGTGCCGATCGGATACCGTGTGTCGCATCCCAGCCAGGACACCTCAGCGATCGCAGGCCATGCACTGAGCGACCCGGACTTCAACCATGATGCGGATGGCGTGGAGGGTAATGGCGGCGACATCATCCACTACCACCTCCCACTGGGCGGCTATGCCGGTGTGGTGCAGGTGAAGGCCAGTATATGGTTCCAGCAGGTACCACCCCGATGGAACCAGGAGATGTTGACGCATCATGGACCCCGTATCGACCCATTCCGCTCCATGTACCTGGCAGCGGACAATACCCCAGAGCTGGTGATACAGGACAGCATGATGGTGACCAGTACCGGCATGGCCTCCCGATCACAGGAGATGGCCATCAGCGCATTCCCCAACCCCACAACCGATGGCCGTGTACTGATCGAAGCCGAGGGCATCACCTCCATTACGGCGTACGACGCGACAGGCCAACGCGTGGCGATCAAGACCGACAGGACCGCACAAGGCTGGCGCTGCACCTTGCCGGAACAACCGGGGGTGTATTACATGCGGATCAACATCGGAGAGAAGGATCGACTGGTGCGTGTGGTCCGGCTGGGACGCTGAGATCATGTCCATCGCGGGACGGTTTCCCTGGCCTGTCTTGAGCGGGCGCGACACCGATGCTACTGAACACCGCGCTCCTACTTCACGAAGCGAGCCACGAAAAGGGAAAGTGGATCGCATGAACAGGAGATCGGGATCGGGGGTTGTGCGGGAACCCGGACCTGGCGGTCAACAATGGCTATCCGCGCCGTCAGTACATCCCGGTCATCCCATCACCGAAGCCCATACCGCTGCCGTGGTGCAACCACGACGACCACGACCTGATGCAGGCGGGGTTCACGCACTCACCCCCGCCTTCGCGCTTCCGGCATCGGCACGGGACCGGTCTCACCCTCGATCATCGGGAAACGTTGATCGCGCCAGCGCTGCTTGGCCGCTTCCAGCTTCGCCTCGCTGGTGGCCACGAAGTTCCAGTGGATGAAGCGCTCCTCCGGGAAGGGCTCGCCGCCGAACAGGTAGACCGTTGTCCCCGGTGCCATGGTGAAGGCGCAGAGGTTCGGGTTCTTCGCCACGAGGATCCGTCGTTCGCCGAGTTCCTCTCCGTTGCTGCCCTCGCGCACCGAACCGTGCAGGATGTACAGGCCCACTTCGCCGTAGAGGTGCGCTCCGATGCGCATTTCGCCGCCGGCCGCATGGTGGATCTCCACCATGTACAGTGGGCTATGCACGGGCACCGGCGACCGACGGCCCATCAGCTCGCCTGCCACCAGTTTGAAACGTGCGCCGTCCTCTTCCCATACGGGCAGGGCGTCCGACTCGATATGGTGGAAGCTCGGCTCGATCTCCTCCAATGCCTTCGGTAGGGCCACCCAGATCTGCAGGCCGTGCATGTGCTTATCCACCTTGCGCAGGCGTTCGGGCGTGCGTTCGCTATGCACGATGCCATGTCCGGCGATCATCCAGTTCACGGCGCCGGGGGTGATCTCCACGGCGGTGCCCAGGCTGTCGCGGTGCATCACGGCGCCTTCGAACAGGAAGGTGAGGGTGCACAGGCCCGTGTGCGGATGCGGCCCCACATCCATGTTCTCGTGGTCGTCCATGGCCACGGGCCCCATGTGGTCGATGAAGATGAAGGGTCCCACCATGCGCTTGGCATGGAAGGGCAACAAGCGGCCCACCATGAAGTTGCCGATGTCGCGCGGGCGCTCCGGGATGATGATACCGATGTTGGACATGGTCGGATGGATCAGGGCAGTTTCCAGTTGGGCAGCAAAGCAATATCCGAAGGAACGGATGTCATTTCAATTGAACAGGGCGATCGGGTCGTTAGCGCACGGTTCGTCGGTGAGTGATCGGGTACTCACTACCTACTCCAACCCCACCCACCTCAACCGCAAGCTATTGCTCACCACGCTCACGCTGCTCA
>Ga0209573_1000614_pt1 | contig 70363 bp, 59 predicted proteins | sample TNRBio252014_DNA_FD_185870 | JGI IMG/M metagenome (GOLD analysis project Ga0209573, IMG submission 185870) | Wastewater treatment Type I Accumulibacter community from EBPR Bioreactor in Madison, WI, USA - TNR Reactor_6/25/2014_ DNA (SPAdes)... | ecosystem: Engineered > Bioreactor > EBPR >...
CCCCTCATTTATAATCAGAAAAACTAACATCATTCTTTAAAACAAATAAAGAGTTTCCATTTTTTTATATTCGCTAAAGCGTTGCATTAGAAACTTGAATCCGCCTTATCGAGCTGTTTTTTTTGGGGTGCTAAACGAAGAGTGGCTTATCTTCTGGCATAGCACACACCGTTGTGATGCTTTGGGTGTAGGTGTCTTTTATCTGCCATTTTGTAGCGTTCGTGTTTTATTACTGCACGCTCTCTGGGCGAAATTCTTCCATCGGCTTTTGCAATACTTTTCATGGCATGTATTTTGTCGTGTTGATGGTGGGCTACTGCATTGTGATGATGCTTTTTGCATTTATGGGCATGTGGAGATGCGACACTTTCCATTGGTGTTGCTAATATTCCAAACATTATTGCTGCTAAAACCCAAACGTACTTTTTCATAATTTGAAAATTTAAAAAGTGAAGTAATGGCGATGTGATAAATCTTTGTTGTGTTGGTTTAATCGGCCTGTTTTTTTCTTTCTTAAAACGCAATTGCAAATGCGCCAATGCTTGTTATAGCTGTTGGTAAAACTCTTTTATTGCGCTTGCCACCTTGCTTTGATCGCTATCGGTGAGTTCAAAATAAAAAGGAAGCCTAAGTAATGTGTCGGAAAAATTATCGCAATTAGGTAGATTTTTGCTATCATGTTTCAATTCGTAGAACTTGCTTTTGTGCAAGCTTTGATAATGAAACACAGCATGAATTTTTTTACGTTTTAAAAAATCTACAAGCGCATTGCGTTCATCATTATGCTTGCAAAGAATATAGAACATGTGTGCGTTGTTACTTGCATATTCTGGTATGTGCGGCAAAGAAATTTTTCCATTTTCTTCGAGTGGCAGCAAAGCAGAGTAGTAGTTCTTCCAAATTTCTTTTCTCTTTTTTTGAATTGTATCCAGACACTCCAACTGCGCATAAAGAAAGGCTGCAATAATATCTGAAGGCAGAAAAGAAGAGCCAATATCAACCCATCCGTATTTATCGGTTTCGCCTCTAAAAAATGCGCTGCGGTTAGTTCCTTTTTCCCAAATTATTTCTGCTCGTTCAATAAACTTTTCATCGTTTACTACCAGCATTCCACCTTCGCCAGAAGAAATATTTTTTGTTTCGTGAAACGAAAATGCGGCTAAATGCCCAATGCTGCCAAGTGGTTTTGTGTTGCCGTTTTTACTTGTGTAAACGCTGTCTATTGCTTGCGCAGCATCTTCAATTACAAATAAATTGTATGTAGCTGCAAGTTCCATAATTGCATCAATGTTGCAAGCCACTCCAGCATAATGCACTACAACAATCGCTTTTGTTTTTGGCGTAATTAGCGATGTTATTTTGTTTTCGTCAAGCGATGGATAATTGTGATGACTATCAGCAAAAACAATTTTTGCCCCTCGTAAAACAAAAGCATTGGCGGTACTTACAAAAGTGAATGACGGCATAATTACTTCATCGCCACTTTGTATGTTTATTAAAATAGCTGCCATTTCAAGTGCATCGGTGCATGATGTAGTAAGCAGGCATTTTTTAAATCCATACCGTTTTACAAAAAAATCATGACAAAGCTTTGTGTATTTACCGTTTCCGGAAATATGCTTTTGTGCCACAGCATCTTGAATGTATGCTATTTCATTGCCCGAAAAATATGGTTTGTTGAATCCTATGTTATCCATGTTCTAAAGTTGCAAGTCCTATTCCGGTTTTTCCATAACCATTTCCATTGTACAACATATATCGCTTACCCGAAAAATCAAAAACAAATGGATAGCAAATCATTTCATTATCCCAACCACTACCGGAAATATCAATCCCTGCCTCGGTGTGTTTTCTTGTCCAGTTTGTGCCGTCAAAGCTATGTGCGTAGCCAATTCTATACGCGGTGCCATCACCCGAGCGAAACGAATACCACATGTGATACCCGCTGTTATCAATAATTACCGTAGGGCGAGAAAACGCTTGCGCAACACCTAAAGAAAATGGTATTGCCACACCGTGTTTTTGCCAGCGAACTGCATCGTTTGAAGTGGCATATTTTATTACATGAACCATTTCGCCATTTCCTGAACTCCACGAAAGAGTTGAACCATACCACATTTTGTAGCAACCCTCGTGAAACATCACCCAAGGGTATGATAAACTTATTGGGTCTTCGCTATCAATGCCCATGAATGGCGAATTGGGATTTAATGAAAACTCATTTTTTCCATTCATTTCTATTCTGCCAATATCGCCTCGCCAATGTTTGTTTTCGGGCATTTGCCAACCCATAAATAGGATGTAGTTTTTATTGGCTGCAGAATACATGTTGCCAATACTTACGCCATGAGAGTAAAATGTATTTGCTGCTCCGTAAGTAAAAACAGGAGCAGTGCATTGTTGTATCACCTTGTGCAGCACAATATCGTAATCAAAAAACCCTACCGATGATTTGTTGTGTACATCTCTTCCGCTGAAGTAGATTCTGAAAACATTTTTTTCTACATGCACGGCTAATGGATTTGCTGCATGACTACACAGCAGCGGAACGTTGCCAGACGGACAAAAAATATTTCCAAGTTTTTTCCAGCGCATCTTAAAGTTTTATTTCATCGCTTTTCTTGTCCAATTTTAATGGGCGAGGCGCAACATACACACCATACTGCTCGGTGTTTTTGCTAATAACAACACCCGCGCCTAAAAGCGTGCCTTCGGCAAGTTCAACATTGTGAGCCAAGGTAGAGTTTACGCCCAAAAAGCAAAAGGAGTTTATTTTACAATGCCCTGAAATTACAACATGAGAACTGATAAAATTATGGCTTTCAATTGTAGAGTGGTGCCCAATGTGGTTTCCGCTCCAAAGCGTTACATTATCGCCAATTTTTACAAATGGTTGTATGGTATTGTCTTCAAAAATGAAGGCGTTTTCTCCGGGTTGAAACTGCGAAAGATAGCTGCATTTGGAACTGATGTAAGATGCAATTCGGTAACCTTTTGTTTTGGCCTCGGCATATTTTTGAGCACGTAGCTTGTTCATTTGTGTGTAGCTCAATGCAATAAATATATCATGTTCCTTAGAGCTTTTTTTTTGCTCAATTTCATTAAATGGAATCAGCGGCAGGCCTTCAAAAGTGCTTTCGGTACAGTATGCGCTATCAACTGTAAATGCTACTACTTCGTATTCCGAATCAATTTCAAAGTAATGTTTCGCAATTTGCGCAACATCGCCAGTGCCAAAAATGATTAGTTTTTTTGGTTTCATTTTCTTACTATTAAAGTGAATTCATACAAGCCGTAATCATGAAGCAGAGCTACGTTGCGCGAAAAATTTTCTTTACAATAATGGAAAAGAAATAGTGGGTCGGCATAGTAGAGATAGGCTTTAATAAATTCTTTGTCAGAGTATTTTGTAAGTAAGTTAAATGCAAATCCTTTTTCTGAAAGATTGTTGATAGTGTCGAGCGTATTTAAAATGTATTGTAGCCATTCTTCGTTAGTGGCCAAGTCGAGTTTTACATTAAAAACGCCACTTGCAATAGTGTAGTCGAATTTTGTAGTAGGCTGCTGTTGAGTGAATGAAATATTCTGGTTGTGTTCAAACAAATGCTTTCCTGTAGCAAGCATTAGTTCTGAAACATCATATCCGGTGTAGGTAACTGAAGCAGAACCAAAATTTTGATTTAGGAAATTGATATATTCTCCATAGCCACATCCGTAATCAAGCATATTTATTTTATTATTGTTGTTGAACAGTTTTGAAAGCTGCTCAAAACGTAAATACTGCGACTCTTTTGAGTTCCAATCTACGCCCAAAGAATTATCGCCATGCTCAGAAATTTTTTGAGAATAGTATTGTTCAACTCCCTTTAGAATTTTACTATTCATATTTTTTTATTTTTCTGTTTCTATATGCAGCTACATTGTTTTCCAGTCTAAAATCGTAACCCAAAAGCTTTCTTACTTCTTCGTTGTCCGAAATTTTATCGGCAATAGATGCTACATCAATTTGTTGTTTCAAAATAGGCACAACAAACATATTGTTGATGCCGTATCGAATTTCACTTGAAGTATTTGTGCCAGCGCGGTGATACAACATGCTATCGAAAAAAATTACTGCGCCTTTTGGAGCAATCAACTGAACTTCATTTTCATTTACAAACTCCTCGCTGGGAAAGTGGTCGAGCCTATGCGAGTAGGGCAAAACAAATGTAGCGCCATTTTCTGCTTTAAAATCCGAAAGGCAATAAAATGCATTAACGCCAAGTGGCTTGCTGATAACCCAATCTTGATACGGCAAATCTCTATGCCACGAAGATTGATGATGAGTGTTTTGCGGTCTATTTATAATTCCATTTTGTAAATGCAAATGAAAATGACTGCCAATGTATTTTTTAGATATTTCTAAGAAGAATGAAGTCGTAAACAGCGCAATGAAGTCGTTGTTGCTTGCAAAAGGCATTCGCACCAAGTCGGCTTCGTTAATGCGGTTCAACTGTTCTTTGCCAAACTCAGCTTCTTGCTTGTTGTAAATTGATTCCAGTTTTTCAATAAATGAATTGCATTTAGCAACTTCCAATAAATCACGCTCTATTGAGTAGCCTTTTATTCGGAGGTTTTCTATGTGATAATCTATTCTGCTATTTATCACGCTTTGCGAAGTAATGCCGTAGCTTTTCATTTAATGCAATTGTGTTAGGAATCTTCATTCAGTTTTTTGTCAATAAAATAAAGAGGTCTGCCCTTTACTTGTTGAAAAATGTTTCCAATATAAACTCCTGTGATGCCGATTGAAATTAAAATGATACCGGTAGATAACAGTAGCATTACCATCAACGAAGTATAACCTTCTGGTATTGTTCTGAAAATATAAAGAAACACTAAATACAAAGCCCAGAAAAAGGCAATGGCACACATGCCAAACCCAATGCCTATGGATATTCTAAGTAATTTTGTAGAATTAAAGGTAATGCCATCAATGGCATGGTTGATGAGTTTTGAAACACTATAAGATGATTTGCCTTCAAAGCGTTTTTGATGGTCAATTTTTACGTAGGTGTGTTTAAAGCCGAGATCGCGAAGTATCATTAAGTAATGCCTTCGCGAGTCGTTTATTTGCTTGTAAGCATCAATTACTTTTCTGCTTATTAAAGAGAAGCTTCCAACATCATTTCTAGAAGTTTTATTTTCTGCCAGATAATTAAATATGCAATTAAAAATCTTGGCGGTAATGTTTTTAAATCCCGAGTGGTTTCTCGAATATTTTGAAGTATAAACAATGTCAAAACCACTTTCAGCTTCTTTAATCAGCTCGGCTATGTATTTAGGGTTGTCTTGCAAATCGCAGTCAATAATTACCGCATAGTCTCCTTTGCAAGCATCAATGCCTGCGCTAATTGCGTAGTGCTGGCCAAAATTTTTACTCAGTTTTATTCCTTTAATTTTTTTATTGCGGCTACATTGATTTTCAATTTCCTCCCAGCTGTCATCGGGGCTGCAATCTTCTATTAAAATAATTTCGTAATCATCAGTTATTGGAGCTACAACTTGAATGATTCTTTTTACCAATTCATCAATTATTTTTTCTGCTTTATAAACAGGGCTAATTATTGATAATTTCATTTTTTGGAAATATATTTTTGGCTCTCGGAACCTGTGTTTAAAATTAAATCCCAAATGCAAACATGATGATTAAATGGGGGATAAAACTGTTTGTATTCGGGGTAGCCTTCATAATCAAAGTAACTAATTTTAATTTTTTCTGCTTCAAATAATTCTTCTTGAATATAGCTTTTTGCCGATGGTCCGGTTAAATACTCGGTGGCGTTTATTTTTTTGCAAACGGCAATCAATCTTTCGGTTTTACCATCTTGCAATTCAAATTCTCGACTATCTAAAAACAAGGTATTGATGCCCAAGAAACTACAAACTTCTTTTAAGAAAAACACATTTACCTCTGTAATGTATTCAAATTCTGCATTGCGATAAAGCGATTCAATCCAAGGGTACAATTCATTAAAAAATGGGGATTTTGAATAATTCTGTTTTATCAGCGATAGGTGGCTTTGTTGCCAATTTGTTTCCGAAATTTTTGTTTCGTTTATTTTCTGAAAATATTTTCCTTTTACCTCAACAGGAATTGTAAGCCATTTTAAACCCTGAGCAGTTTTAATAGAGTTTCTGTTGCGCCAATCTCTTCGTGTATATTGCATATCGTCAAACACCACAAACACATCCGCCTGCTGAATATTGTCAAAATATCCTTTCCACGGAATGTAATTGCTTTGTGTAATCAGAGCTTTCACTATTCAAGTATTTTAGTGTAGCGATTTTTGAAATATAATTTACCGTCTGCTATTCTTATCTCAAACAAAAAAAGTAATTGTATCAATAGAGTCAAGGCGCATACAACGCAAAACAGCAGCCACATTTGCGTGCTTATCCAAGGTCCTAAATTCATGAAAAACTTCTGATATGGAAACGCAATTGTGCCATCGGCATTGAAGCCGGAATTATTTACATCGCCAATTTTCAACCATATTTTACTACTAACAATATTGAAAATTATAGCTGGTGCAAACATCCAAAATGAAAACTTTAAGTGATTGATACATACAACCAACATTACTACAAACCAAGGCAATAAATTGATAAGGCTTCTTGATTCGCTAACTATGCCAAACAACATTAAGTTGAACAGTATTGCTAAAACAAAGCCTAAACCTAATTGCTTTAAGTTGTTTTGTACGGTACGCGTAAAAAGCAATAGCAATATCAAAACCGAGCCGAAGTAATTTATGTGCGAAACCAAAACAATAAAAGGCTTCACAACACCCATTACTATTTGTGGACGAGTTAAAATAAAATGACTCAAGTTTTCGGAGGCTGGCAGGTCTTTAAGTGATTTAAAAAACAAAAAAGTAAGTGCTAAAATCACTACGCTTATTATGCCATATAGGCTGATGGTGTGTTTAATATATTTTATTGCAAATACAGGGAAGTTGCTAATCCACAATGCCCACCACAGCGCGGTAAAAGCAAGTGCCACAATGCTTACCGGTGCAAGGTTTTTATCCAATGGCAATGTGTAAGCCATGGGTTTAAAATTGGTGGTGTAGTAAACAAGATAAAAGCCTATAATTATTATGTATAAAAATGCAATTGTAGGAAGAATATAACCACTGAATTTTGGAGATTGATACGCTCTTTCATCTATTGTTTTAGGATAAGGAAAAATCAACATAATAGCACCCAAAAAACCTATTGTAGGCCAAGTAAAAAATCCTAAAATGGATATTAACCAAACATTGAGATGCTCTTTTCGCAAATAAAAATGCAGCAATGCTGCACCTAATGCAAAGCCGGCAGCATCCAACATCACGGGGTAATAAACTGTGAAATTTAGTATAGCATAGTTTACTATAAGTAGTAGCAATCCCAGTATTTGAAGCATCGGTTTAATGTCAAAATGTTCCATTGCTCGCTTAGTAAAATATGTGCCCAATAGAATACTTATCAAATTGATTGCTTCAAATGCCCTGATGATGTTTTGCGGTGTAAAATCAATACTAAAAAAGTTAAATACAATATGTACCCAAGCCGATGGAATAATGCGCATTATAAGATAAGAGTCTAGCTCTTTACTTTCCAAAAGATTTGTTGCTAAATCGGCATAGCGAAACCCATCCCACCCCAGGCCGCTGTTGGCTTGCAGTTTTTCTGAAAACAAAAATGCAAGAAAAAAATACACAGCAATACCACTTAGTAAACAGCAGTAAAAAAGCGGAGATGATAATTTTTCTTTGCTTGGGTAACTTTGCACTATAAAAAAGAATAATTGCAAGCCTAAAGTAATGCACTAATGGACTTTTGCGATACTCAATTCAAAATATAATACCGAAAACGTGTTTACATTCGCGCCATGCATTATTTAAGCGCAGAGGCGCTCTCCAAAACATTCGCAGAGAAACAACTTTTCGGCAATCTTACTTTTCATATTTCGCAGGGCGATAAAATTGCATTGGTTGCCGCCAATGGCAGTGGCAAAACTACTTTGCTGCGCATTTTAGGTGGCAAAGAAACTACACAAGGCGGCTCGCTTTGGGTACACAAAGATGTGCGGGTTAGCTTTTTGGAGCAAGACCCGGAACTTGAGGAAAACAACACGGTACTCGAAAATATTTTTCAACACAATCACCCGGTGGTGCAAGTAGTAAAAGAGTATGAGCAGCTGATGGATGCCGAAAACAGTGATGAAAAGTTGCAACACGTGATGGGTAGAATGGACGAGTTGAATGCATGGAATTTTGAAAATCTTGTAACCCAAGTGCTTACTCGATTAAACATTCATCATTTGGAGCAGCCTGTGCATAAACTTAGTGGCGGCCAGCGCAAGCGTCTTGCATTGGCTAAGGTTTTGATAGATCTTTCATTCTTTGAACAACATACTTTGTTGATACTGGATGAGCCAACAAACCACCTCGATTTTGAAATGATTGATTGGCTTGGTCATTTTCTTTCAAAAGATAACGTAACGCTTTTACTGGTATCGCACGATAGATATTTTTTAGATGAAGTGTGCGAAGAAATATGGGAAATGGAAGGCGGAAAGTTGTATTTCCACAAAGGTAGTTACGCTTACTATTTACAGAAAAAAGCCGAGCGCGAAGTTGCCAAAGGCGCCAGTATAGACAAAGCACAAAACCTTTATAGAAAAGAATTGGAGTGGATGCGCAAGCAACCAAAGGCGCGCACGACAAAATCAAAAAGTCGGCAAGATGCTTTTTATGAAGTAGAAGAAAAGGCTTTTTCGGGTGTAAAGCGCGAAAACCTTCAGTTGGAGGTGAAAATGACAAGGCTTGGCGGCAAAATTTTAGAACTAAAAAAAGTATATAAATCTTTTGGCGATGGAGTGATGCTTAAAGGCTTCGATTATACTTTTAAAAGAGGCGAACGCATTGGTATTATTGGCAAAAATGGTACAGGCAAAACCACTTTTTTGAATATGATTATGGGTTTAGAAAATCCCGATTCGGGAAAAATAAATCATGGTGAAACGGTGGTGTTTGGTTATTTTTCTCAGCAAGGAATTCAACTGAAAGATGACCAACGTGTAATTGAATTTGTAAAAAATATTGCCGAGCATTTTCCATTAGCCGATGGCACTAAAGTTTCTGCCGGGCAGTTTTTACAACGATTTCTTTTTACTCCCGAACAACAGTTTACCTTCATCAGCAAGCTAAGCGGTGGAGAAAGAAAACGATTGCAGTTATTGAGCATATTGTTTTCTAATCCCAACTTTTTAATTCTTGATGAGCCAACAAACGATTTGGATTTGGTAACGCTGCAAGTGTTAGAGGAATTTTTGCAAAATTATCAAGGGTGTGTGTTGCTCGTTTCGCACGATAGATACTTTATGGATAAATTGGTTGACCACCTTTTTGTGTTTGAAGGCGAAGGCGTTATCAAAGATTATCCCGGCAATTATTCGCAATACCGAATTCAAGAATTGGCAGAGGCAAGTAATAAAAATAAGAAACCTGCAGTAAAGATAGAAGAGGTTAAAACACTTGATTTTACAGATATTTCAACAGCTTCTGCCAAACGCAAACTGAGCTATAAAGAGAAGATAGAGTTTGAAAAATTGGAAAAAGAATTGCCCGATATGGAAAAGAAAAAAGCAACCCTCAACGAGCAAATTGCAACCGGCAATTTGCCCTACGAAAAGTTGCAACCACTATTAGATGAATTGGCAAAATTAACTGCCGATTTAGAAACTAAAGAACTGCGCTGGCTGGAATTGAGTGAGGCTGTAGGATAGGTATGAAAAACTAAAGCTCAACAATATTCTGCAAACTCAATGTTACTCTTTTACAAATCTGAAATTGATAGACGCTCCGGTATTTTTTTCAATGCGGGCAAAGTAAGTTCCTGACGAAAAATTTTCGCACTGTATTTGGTTGCTCCCCGTTTGCAATTCGTAAGTAGCAATTATTTTCCCATTTACATCCGAAACGCGCAACACACTTACTGTTTCGACCTCAATGTTTAGAACAGCATTAATAGGGTTTGGATAGAATTTGTATTGGCTGTGAACTTGGTGCTTGCTTATAGAAGTAGCGACATTATCTAAACGATGCTTGTTGAAAAACCGCCAAATTTCTTGCGAGGCATGAATATCTTTATTCGTTTTGCCTACAATAATTTCGGGGTATTGTGCAACTGTCATGCTGGGCCAGGTGTGACCTCCGTTGGTAATTTTGTAATGCAGCACTTCGGTTGAGTTATTGCAAGCATTGTTGTGAATGCTTTGAACTGTAGAGCCATCAGTAGTATTTACATCGGGCAATGAAATTGTTGTTGCATTGCCAGTACAACCATTGTTGTTTCGCCAATACGCAAGCGCATCATCAATAGATTTGGTGCCATTTTGAGGGCTTCCACCGTATGCTACAATAGGGTCGGTAGTGCCATGTAGTTCAAATATTGGCACAGCGCGCGAAGGGCTGCAACTATCGTAAGTAGCTATGGACATACTGCCTGTAACCGATGCAATGGCAGCAATTCGATGGCTTAGTTTACATGCCAACAAGTAGCTGAAAAATCCTCCATTGCTCATGCCACACGAGTAAACTCTGTTAGTATCAATTGCTGCGCAAATATTGCTGTCGCAATTGTTAGCATTTGCAATCATGTAATCAATCATTGCATTTGCAAATCCCAAATCATCTTCGCTCGAAGCTCCGGTTCCTGTAAAACCAACATTCCATCTATTCGATAGACCATTTGCGTATATTACTGCAAAGCCTGCGGTGTCGGCCACCGCGTTCAAATCCGAATAGTTTTTAATAATTGTTCCTGTTTCGGTTAAGCCGTGAAATGCAAAAACCAATGGTATTTTTTTTCCTGTGCAATTGTAGGTAGAGCATGGCGAGTGGAGAATAAATGTGCGCGCTTTGCCATCGTGCATCATCGTTAAATTATAGTCCTGTGCATTTGTAAAAACCGAGCAAAGTATCATTAGCGATACTGCATAAAGTTTGTTCATATCCGTTTGTTTTGTAGCATGAATGTAAGCTATTTTTTATCAGAGCTTTTTTTTTTCATATTCAAAAAAGGCAACTCTATGAAGCGATATGTAATTGCAGAAACTGCATATACGGCAACCATGCCTACGGCATAAAATGCAATGGTAAAGCTGTTTTCGGCAAGTAATGTGTATTCATAAATAAAATACCACACCGCCATTAATACTATGATATGTGTTAGATAAATACTGTAACTTATTTTGCCACCATAGGTCAATAGCTTCATCAATTTACTGTTCGAGGGCTTCCGTTCGGGGGCTGTGAAATACAACAAAAATGGAATTATTGCAGCTGTATAAAGTGCATAATCGAAACCCGTAATAATCCTTCGGTGCATTATTAGCATTAACACTATCAATCCGGTGCCGAAAATCATATTGTCCTTTGATGCTAAACTTACAGCCCATTTGTGTTTTTGACGCATTAAAACTGCTGCAATTGCGCCAAGAAGCAAGCATTCAATTCGGTTAAAAAGCATGATATAGTACAAGGTTGAAACAATGCCCTCAAAGGGAGTTTTGCCAACCAGTAGTTGTAATGAGTATTTTAATATTGTAAATGCTATAAATGCCGTAATCATTGCCTTAAGAGGCTTTTTTGCGCGTATTAAAAATGGAAGTATTAGGTAGAAAATCACCTCGCTTCCAATTGTCCAAAACTGAAGCACAGTTGATACTTTTTCATTAAAAAACACATCGTTTAGTTGTGGCAGCAATGCTACATACAACAATAGTTTTTGCACGAAAAGCAAGCGCAATTCTTCTGTTTGGTTTTCAACATAAAATACATTCGATTTTGCAAGAAAAAAGAAAGCAACAATCATGATGAAATAATACAAGGGCAGAATGCGCAGCGCACGTTTCTTTACAAACTGTTTTATGCAAAAACCGTCTTTGCTTTCTTTTTCCTCCATTGCAATTTTTGCAAGCAAAAAGCCGCTTAGTGCAAAAAAGATTGCTACTCCGGCCTTGCCACTTTCGTGTACCAGCGAGGCCGACATAAAACCTTCCATCCACCGGTAGTTTAATATCAATTCCACATGCCCCACCATTACCAGTGTAGCCGCTATCAATCGCAAAACATCCAGCGCAGGAAAGTATCTATTCATAGTTGCAAACTAAACAGCAAATTGAAATACTTTGGGTTTTTTGTTTCTTTCAATCAAAACAATACTTTCGCCAACACTTATCTCAATTTATAATGAAACACATTCTTACTCTTTCAGCAATTGCAATTTTGTTTGTAGCAATTTCTTCATGCGGTAAAACTCCTTCGGCTTGTTTTACGGTAGTTGGCGGTATTGATAGTGTGTACGTTGGCGCTCCGGCTTCGTTTGACGCTTCATGCACCAAAGACGCTACTCAATACAAATGGAAATTTAGCGACCAACCCGATAGCATTTACTACTCGCCTCAGGTGTTTCACACTTTTGACTCTATTGATACTTTCACGGTATCACTAACTGCAATTTTGGGTGGCAGAGAAAATGTGCAAGAGCAAACGATAGTTGTAAAGTAGTTCGTAGCTTTTTATTGGTCGAACTCTTTGTCTAAAGCAAACTGTTCGGGGTATTTGCCCTTAATGTTGCGATAGAAGTCGAGTATTTCTTTCATATCTTTTTTCATATCGCCCGAAGGGTAAATGAGTTTACCAACACCGGCTTCTTTTTTGGCATAATCCAAGTAGCCTAAACCAATTGGCACATTTGCGCCCATTGCCAAATGATAAAATCCAGTTTTCCATTTATCGTTGCGGCTGCGGGTGCCTTCGGGGGTTATCATTATTACCAACTCTTCGGGGTGTTGTTCAAATAAATCTATCATTGCCTCTGTCATACTTTTGCGTTGTTGCCCCGGCACTTTTGGTGAGCGGTCAATAGCTATGCCGCCCAGTGGTTTGCCCAATATGCTAAATGGAAAACGCATCCACTCTTTTTTTACGGTAAAGCGTACGTGAATATCCATCAAAAAAAATGCCGCCCGGGCAATGGGCAAATCCCAATTGCTGGTATGTGGAATAGCAAGCACCACGGCTCGTCTGAAATCTTTTGGTTGTAAACCATGAAGGTTCATTTTCCAACCCATCAACCACATAAAAAGTTTGCTAATTAGTAACATGATTGCAAATGTAATTTGTTGTAATGTAAAATTGCGCTGCGATAAATTCTCGAGAAAATAGGTTGCGCGCCATTGTGTTTTAAGGATGATTAAAATACACGATAGTTATTTTCCTCTGCTATTGTAATACTCAGCAAATGGTTTCAGGTTGTCTGTATTTATCCAATCTACTCCTTCGTTCAGTAAAGTGCGCCACACACCAAAGTTATCGGGTGCACCCCAAAAGCGAATTGCTTTACCCGAAGAGTGCGCTGCAGCAACCAATTTGCGCAATGTTTTTAGTTCTTCTTTTGGCATTTTGCCGGCCCCATTCCAATTAAAGTACTTGCTCCACAAAGAGCTTACACGAGGCACCAAAACGTTGGATACAGTTGCTGCTGTGTCTTTCATTCCACCGTCTAAACACACAAAACGAATAGAATCTGCCATTATGGTATCTCGCGGCACCGCTCCTGAAAGCATCAGTTGCAGCACACCTTTTTTTACAACAGTATCGCCACTCCATTGCATAAATAGGTTTTGGTATGGGCGGATAATCTGTTTCAATTTCATGTAGGTTTCCACAGAATTGTTTTTGATGTCAATCATTAATATCAAGGCTGCAGAGTCTGTATCGTACATCTTGCCCTTACTTTTTTTAAGCGATAGGGCTAAAGGTTTCAGGTAAAGTGAATCGAGCGTTTTCTTTTTGCTTAAACCTATCTTGGTATGCGACACCACCAAATTGTGGTTATGCAACCACACATCAATTTCAATACTCTTAAAACCATAGCGCGTAGCTTCATTCAATGGTTTTTTTTGCAAGTAGTCGTTGTGCGAATGACCATGAAAAACTAATTGCGAATAGCAATGAGTTGTAAAAAGAAATAGCAGTGTTGCCGTTAAAAACCTCATTGGTGGCGAATGTATGTGTTTCAAAAAAACTATGCTGAATTTCTTGCCATTAGTTTTATTAACAGCAATGCTGTGTATGTGATTTTATATTCGCAACTGTGAAAAAACTCTTCAGCAAAATTTATTGCTTCATAATGACTTTGGTCACGCTTAACTCCAGTATAGATGTTCCTGATAACTTGCTCTACCATCATCTTTCAAAAACAAGCATAACATCAGTCAATGAAATGGAAAGCATAACAGAGTTTGTTGTTGAATGTGTTATAAATTCAGAGTTTGAATTTGATGAGCAGAGAAATGACGACAGCAACAATAATCAGATGGCAAAAAAAATCACACCCACGAAATTCAAACAGGATATACCGGAGTTCTCACTCATAAATAGGGTTGCAACAAAAAGCTCTATGTCTTTTCCAAATGGCATATCGTGGTACTCAGATTTTGTTTGCGAAATCAATCCTCCTCCCCCAAAGGTTTAATACGCCTTTTTAAAGTATCTATTCTGATTCTATCAGTTGATTGGCAACACTATTTTATGTGATGTACTGTGGCGCATCCATTCACTAAACTTTTAATTTTATGCAACAAAAAGTCCTTTTGCTTATCGCAAGCTTATTGCTTGTGCTAGTTGTCATTGGGCAACATTCTGAAACAAAATCACAACTTGACTCCTTATATATTGATGAAATGGAAGACACGCCCGGCAGACCCAAAGTACTTCATGCTGAACCCTTATACATTGACCTTATCCGCGACCTTGGTGCACGCAAAGGCGAAAAGGAATGGAACTTTGGCTTCGGGCTTACTGACCGTGCAAAGTTCGACCAATATATGGCATTGGTTGAGTATGAATTTGCTCCGGTCGACAGGCTTGGCTTAGAAATAGAAGTGCCGGTTAGTTTCTACATTCCGTATAAAAAAACGGCAGCGACTCACTACCATCCAGCAGGGTGGAATCGATTAAAACGGCTATTCAATGGACATTCTTCGTTTCTGAAAAGGCAAAAACAAGTCTTGCTTTTGGATATATTAATGAGATTCGATTCGCAGATATACGGGGCTTCAACATTCGCAAGCCACTTGTGGGCAATGTGTTCAATCCTTTTATAGTGGCTGCAAAAAGATGGGGCAGCAACTTTCATGCATTGCTTTACACCGGACCGCACATTGAGCTACCGTTTTATGATTCGCATCTGCATATTAACTTTCAAATCAACACCAACTTTCACTACATGATTAGAGGCACACGCAACTTTATTGGTATGGAATTCAACAAACAGGTCTGGAAGGATGAATTTAATATGGTAATTCGCCCGCAAATCAGACTGGGAATTACCGATAATATTTTGCTTGGCATTGTTTCGGGAATACCCATCAGTAGGGTGAATGAGCGATACAGTTTTTTTACACGATTGATTTACGAACCTGGACATAAAACAAGCTACAAACAGCGGAGAATAAAGAATGGGAAAAGGCCCATTTAACGAATCAGACACCCGCTGAGCTCCTCTGCCAGTTTTCTTTCATTGCTTAAACGCGGAACTTTGTGTTGCCCTCCTAATTTATTTTTCGACTCTAGCCATTGGTGAAAAGTATTTTGTGGCAATGTCGTAATTTTTGGTTCGCGCAAAGCAAGGTTGCTGCTGCGCTTGGCAGCATAGTCGGAATTTGACTGTTGTAGATGGCGATCTAAATCTTTGCCAAATAAACTTATGTCGTGGGGTGTTCTTTCAAATTCTATCAGCCATTCATGTGCTGCCGTGCCATCGGCTGCAGGAAAAATAGGTGCAACCGTAAAATCTTTGATGGTGCAATTGTGCACCAAGCAAACTTCAGCGATTGCTTTTTCGGCATTATGAACCATCAATTCTTCGCCCATTATGTTGATGAATTGTTTGGTGCGCCCCACAACAATAATTCGGTAAGGGTTTAATGAAACAAAGCGTATTGTGTCGCCTATTCTGTATCGCCACAAGCCGCCATTGGTAGTAATTACCAATTCGTAAGTTTTATTGCATTGCACTTCTTGCAGTGGCACCACTTGCGGATTGCTGCTCCTCGATTCTTCGATAGGAATAAACTCGTAAAAAATGCCGTGGTCGGGCATCAGCAACATGCCTTCAGCATTGGTATCCTGCATTGCAAAAAAACCTTCGGAAGCATTGTAAGCATTGATGTAAACAACTGGCTTGCCAAAAATTTCATCAAATGAGTTTTTAAATGGTTGAAAGTTTACACCACCATGAATGAACATTTCAAAATTTTGCCACACATCGGCAATGCTTTTTTTGGCTGTAATTTCAAGCACACGTTTTAATAGCAACAGTGTCCATGTAGGAACACCGGAAATACCGGTAACATTTTGTTCGGCAACTTGATGCGCCATTCGCTCCAGTTTTTGCTCCCATTTTTCCATTAGCGCAATATCTAAAGTTGGTGTGCGTAAAGCCTGAATCCATGGTGTAATGTTTTTCATTAACACGGCCGAAACATCTCCGGTCATTATATGCGGATTTTGGGGAAACGATGCAATGGAACCGCCCATTACTAAGTGTTTGCCCGAGAACATTCGAGTATTGGGATAGCGTTCAAAATATGCTGCAAGAATATCGCGGCCCGCTTTGAAATGCCCGTGTTGCATAGCTGCGCGGCTAACCGGTATAAATTTACTTACATCGGTTGTACCGCTCGATTTCGAAAACCATTTTATGTTATCGCTACACAATACATTTTTTTCGCCCATAATCATGCGGTGGATGAATGGCTTTGTTTCTTCGTAGTTGAACAATGGCACTACGCGTGCAAAAGTTTTGTAGTTGGGGATGCCTGTTGTAAAATATTGTTGAGCAAATTGCGTGTTTGTGCCTTTTTCTATAAGCGATGTAAACTGTTTTTGTTGCAGATTCAATGCATCGTTCCTCAACTTGTTTAGTTCAGGAATTCTGTATTGTACAAATCTGTTTCCAAGCCATTCAAGTAACATTCTATTGGTTTTCTAATTTCTGCACTTTGTTTTCTGTTACTTTCCTCTTTAGTTCAAAATGCTGCCCTAAATAAACCTTGCGCACCATTTCATCATCGGCAAGTTCTTGCGCACTACCCTGTTTCAATATTTTCCCTTCAAACAAAAGATAGGCGCGGTCGGTAATTGATAGTGTTTCCTGCACATTATGGTCGGTTATCAAAATACCAATATTTTTTTCCTTTAGTTTTTCTACAATTCGCTGAATGTCTTCAACTGCAATAGGGTCAATACCAGCAAACGGTTCATCTAACAAAATAAATTTGGGACTGGTAGCTAATGCACGCGCAATTTCGGTGCGCCTTCTTTCGCCACCACTTAGCACGTTGCCCATACTTTTGCGCACGCGATTCAATCCAAATTCTTGGAGTAGTAGTTCTAATCGGTCTTTTTGTTCGGTCTTTGTAAGTGCGGTCATTTCCAGCACTGCGGCTACGTTATCTTCTACGCTTAAATTTCTGAATACACTTGCTTCTTGTGGTAAGTATCCAACGCCTTGTTTTGCTCGCTTATACATGGGCAAGTCGGTGATGTTTTCATCTGCCAAAAATATTTTACCGGCATCTGGTTTTATCAGCCCTACTGTCATGTAAAACGAAGTGGTTTTGCCTGCGCCATTGGGGCCAAGTAGCCCAACAATTTCGCCTTGCTTTACTTCAAAACTAACCTCGTTTACTACTTTTCGACCCTTGTAGCTTTTTACTAATTTTTCTGAGCGAAGCACTATCATAGGGCGCAAAGTAAAGATTGCTAATCATTTGCTTTGTGAAATTTGGTTACAATAAATCTGTTATTGAAGATTGATGGGCGAAAGCGAAATTCTAATGGATGTTAAAACAATTGTTTAAAAAGTAAAATTGCCAATGGGCGGCAAATATTTTTAGCGCACCTTCGTCTAAGTGTTTAATGAAGGACACTGCAATAACACTTTCCCTCAGCATGGCTGAGATACAAAATGATCTTATTCGTGATACGTTTCGTAAAGAGCAAGATAGACTTTTTGCCTTTATCCGCAGCCGCGTACCCAGCACCGAAGATGCCGAAGATGTGCTGCAAGATGTTTTTTACGAGTTGGTAAATACCTATCGTTTGATGAAGCCGGTGGAGCAAATGGCTTCGTGGATGTTTACGGTGGCGCGCAACAAAATAACCGACCGATTTCGTAAGAAAAAACCTGAAAGCCTTGAAGGTTATTTTGCTATACGCGAAGAGGATGGCGAACGATTGGATATTGCTGATTTTTTACCAGCGGGTGGTACTTCGCAAGACCGCGAAATGATGCGCGAAGTGATAATGGATGCACTTATGGCTGCACTTGCCGAATTGCCCGAAGAGCAACGCAGTGTTTTTGTAATGCACGAGTTTGAAGATAAGAGTTTCAATGAAATTGCAGAAATTTCGGGCGCACCGCTTAACACGCTTTTGAGCAGAAAACGCTATGCGGTAATGCACTTGCGTAAACGTATGCAACATTTGTACGAGGATATGTTTGTAAACTAAAAAATGCAGTAAGACAATGAAACGTTTTGTACTGAAAAAGGTAGCTGCTGTTATTTTACTTGCGCCACTTGCATTTGCATTGATAGGCTATGTTGTAATGGCATTGTGGAATTGGTTGATGCCTGAAATTTTTGGCTTGCAGTTGATTACATTTTGGCAGGCTCTTGGTTTGTTGCTTTTAAGCAAATTGCTTTTTGGCAGCATAAGAATGAAGTGGGGCGGCAATGGGTTTAAAGAAAATCTTCAACAAAAAATAGATTGTATGACACCCGAAGAGCGCGAAAATTTTAAAGAAAAAATGCGCGAACGCTGCAAGCAATGGGGGAGCGGAAATTAGATTGCTATCGGTTGGCAATCCATAACTCCGGGTCCACTTTCTCCTTGCCCCTCCAAATTTCTATATGAACTTTGGTGATGTTTTCTTCTTCGTCATTGTAGAGTTTTCCGAGCGATTGCTTGGTACTTACTTTTTGTCCGGTTTTTACCGCAGGGTTATCAATGTTTGAATACACACTAAAGTAATCGCCATGCTTGATGATAATACAAGTGTTGGTGGTAGGTAATGAAAACACGCTTACAACAACACCATCAAACAGTGCTCTGGCTTCGCTACCAATGGTGGTTTTAATATCAATACCATTGTTTTCAATTATTACACCTTTTAGCGTTGGATGCTCTTGCTTACCAAAGCCCGAAATGATATGCCCTCGTGTAACAGGCCATGGTAACTTGCCACGGTTGCTTACAAAATCGTTGCTTAGCGCTCTTTCATCTGGCGAAAGAGGAATTGGCTCGTAGTCGGTTTTAGCAGAAGACGGTGTTTCTACCTTTGTGCCACTTGCTTTTGCCAGTTCTTCGGCTTTCTTTTTTGCTAATCGAATTTCTTCGGCAATAATGAGTTCAATTTTTTTGTTGAGGTTGCGAACTGCTTGTTGTTTCTGCTGAAATTGTTTGCGCAGTTTCTTTTCCTGGTCGCTAAGTTTTGCTACGATGTTCGACTGCTCGCGTTTTTCGCGAATCAATTCTTCTTGTTGTTTATTTTCTTCGGAAAACACCTCCAACTGCTCTTTTTTGTTTACTTCAAGCACCTTCTTTTTTACCTCTAATGCTGCAATTTCCGATTGTAATTGTTTGGCTTGAATGCGCCTAAAATCGGCAACCTTGCGCAAAATTCTGTAACGTGAAACGGCTTCGTTGAAGTTACTTGCCGATAAGATAAAGAGCATTTCGTTTTGCAGCGTAAGGTTGTGATAAGCTTTGCGCAGCATTTCGCCATACTCTACTTTCATTTTTCGCACTTTTAAATTTTGCGATTCAATATCTTGCTGAGTTTCTTTGATGTCGCCCTCAATGGTACGTAGTTGGTAACGAAGATTGTCTATTAGTTTTTCGCGCGATTTTATTTTTGCTTGCAGCGATTGCAACTCGCCAAGCGATTGTTTTTTCTTTTCGGAGGTAGAATTGATGATAGCTTCAATTTCTTTGATTTCTTGTTGCAGTTGCTTCATTTGTTGTTGCAACTGATTTTTCTTTTGCTGTGTGTTTTGCGCAAAAGATAAGTAACCTAAATTTAGAAAAACAAATAGCAACGCAAGCCGCAACAATTGCTGCGGTAACTGGTTTTTATATGCGTTTGTAACTTCCATTTATATCTAATGGAAACGTAAGCTGCTCGTTAATGGTATATCGCTGCACTTCTAAATTGATTTTCATTTTTTGTAAACCACGATTTACTTCAATGAAACGTAAAAATGAAAATGCGCTGCCGCTTAAATTTCTATAGTCGCCAAAAGTAATTTTCAAATCCTGCTTTATGAGTTGGTCTGCCAACAACAAATCAAGCGTTGTATAATTTTGACGATGAACCGTTGCCGTTTGGCGCAAGTTGCTATTTTGGAAGTTTAAAACCAAGAGCGAGTCGGCTTCATAGATGCGATGTTCGGCAGGTTCAATATTTATCAATTGACCAATGAGTAAATTTTGCAATGCATCATACCCCGAACTTAGTGGAATCAATTGGCTTAAATAAGAAATTGGTCGTGCCAAATATTCGCGCGTGAGTTTGTTAAGCAACAATACCGAGTCTTTAGTTACTACCAATCGTGCGCCTTCAATGCCAAAAATGCCGGTTAGTGATACCCAAATAATACTGTCTTTTTTGATGCGGATATTTGCTGTAAAATCTTGCTTAATTTTTCCATCGTCATAAGCCACTTTGCATCGTAGCGAAAGGTTGTTGAACTGTAATTGTTTGGTTGCAACAGAAGCAATTGTGTTATCAAAAAACTCATTTTTTGTTGATACGTCAATTGTGCTTGTGTTGTCGGTATGCTCGCGTGTTTTGGTTGTTTTTTTCGATTTGCAGGATGGTAGCGTAAAAATCGGCAATAGAAAAATTAACAGTAAAAAGTGGTATCTCTTTATAGAGTAGTTATACTCACAAATTTTCATTCTTCAACATATTTACCTGCACTAATTTTTTTATCGATTGTTTTCGATTCGCTGTTGTTTTCTTTGGCTTTCTGCCAATATTCGAGTGCGCCTTTGCTATCGCCCAATTTGCTGAGAATATCACCGTAGTGTTCTAAAATTGTTGCGCTTTTTTCGCCTCCGTTTTTAATGGCTTTTTCTTGCCATTCTTTGGCTTCTTTGTAATTGCCTAATTCAAACAAAATCCACGCATAAGTATCGAGAAAAGAATCGTTGTTTTCTTGCAACTTGTTGGCGTAAGCACTCATTTGTTTTGCCTTGTCCAAATTTGCTTTTCGCAATGAAAGGTAATAGCTGTAATTATTTAAAACTGTTGCGTTATCGGGGTCTAATTTCAATGCTTTATCAAAAGCTTCATCCGATTCGGTATGTTGTTTTTGGGTGTGGTAAACATCACCCATGTTCGATAAAATTTGGGCGCGTAGCTTATCGTTGTCTAAGCTCATTTTTTCGCCCTTTGCATAGCTTTTTAATGCATTGTCGTGTTCTTTAAGTTGGGTTTCGGCCAAGCCTTTAAACAAGAATGTAACTGCTTGGTTGGGGAAAAATTCCAGCGATTCGGTAGTGATGTTTTTTAATGTTTTCCAGTCGCGCTGTTGGTTATAGATAAAGAACAATTGCTGCCACACATTAAATACATCTTTTTGTAGATCGAGCGAACGTTTATACGCTGCTAATGCGGTATCTAACTGATTGTCTAAATAGTATAAATCTGCACGAATGGCGTGTGCCTTAGCTTCTTTCGGATGTGTTTCAGTCAATACATCAGAGAGCATCAGTGCTTCTGCGCGGTTTTCTTTCTTAATATCAAAAAACTGAACGTAAGGAAAGAGCATTTTCACCTTGGCATCTACGTTTAAACTGGGGTTGGCAAAAATCTTTTTGAAAGTTTCTTTGCGAGCGGTAGTGTCGCCTTGTTTTGTACTGTAATCGGCAACTGCCAACAAGGCTTGTGGGTTTTCGGGGTCTAATTCCAGCACTCTTTTGTAGATAGGATAAGCCTTGTCGCGCATATTATTTGCGGTGTACAAATCGGCTTGCATCAACATAAAGGTAGGCTCATCTGGATAGGCGTCTTCTAATTTTTTTAACTCCGCCATTGCTTTGTCAAATTGATTTAATGCAAGGTAAAGCCCCTTTTTTTGCGAAATAATTCCTTCGTCAACCCCGAAAACCTTTTCGAACTGATCGTAAACTTTTATGGCTTCTAAAGGTTGTTTGGTTTGAACGAATAAGTAAGCCAAGCTCATGTAAAAATCGGGGTCGCTTGGGTATTGTTTGGCTAAATCGCGATAAAGCACAATGGCATCTTTGGGCGATGTGCGTGCTAATATTCCACCCAAAAAATCTTTATACCATTTATTAGTCGGGTCGTATTTTACAGCCATTTCGGCCGCTTCGCGAGCCAACTGCATTTGAGCGGTACTAAGGTATATTTGCCCCAATTGAAAATGTGCATCGGCACACTTAGGGTCAAGCATCAAAACTTCGCGAAACTGCTTTTGTGCAGTTTCGTAGTCTTCAATCATTTTCGCGCGTTGCGCATCCAAAAACAAGCGTTCAGTTTTTTCTTGTAAGGCTTTATCTACAACATTGGCAGCAAGTTTTTTCTTGCTCTTTTTTGCTTTTTCTTTTGGCTGTGCAATGCAATAATTTGCGAGCAATACTGCCGCAACCAATACAATAATTATTCTTTGAATCTTCATTCTGTTATTCCGGTATAATCGCCAACACTTAGGTCGGTAAACTTGCCTTGCAAATTAACGTAGTTACCTACCATACTATTGTGAATTAACTGATTTTTTACAGAAGATTGGGATTGTACAATGCTGTTGCGCACAATACAATCTTCTACAACGGTGTTTTTGCCAATAGAAACGTGTGGCCCCACCACGCTATTTACTATGCGCGCTCCTTCATCAATAAAAGATGGTTGTATAATGACGCTATTTTCGATGGTCGCTTTTTCGCTTACCAGCTTTTCGTTTTTTATGAATTCAAGATAGCGTTGATTGGTGTCCACCGTTGCATTTTTATTGCCGCAATCGAGCCAGTCGCTAACTTCGCCAGGAACAAACTTTAGACCTTTTTGCTTCAAATTTTCGAGCGCGTTGGTAAGTTGATATTCGCCTTTTTCTTTGATGTTGTTATCAATAAGATATTGCATTTCGCTGCGCAGTTGTGCGCCATCCTTAAAGTAATAAATACCAATGATGGCAAGATTACTTACAAAGTCTTTAGGCTTTTCTACAAAATCTGTAATAGTACCCTCGGCATTGATTTTTACAACCCCAAAAGCACTTGGGTCTTGCACTTGCTGCACCCAGATAATTCCTTCTTGATTGGTGTCTAATTGTTTATTGAAACGAAAAAGTGTATCGGCAAAAGCTACAATAACTTTGCCTGTGAGTAAGTTGCCAGCGCAAAGCGTAGCATGGGCAGTGCCAAGCGGCTCGTCTTGATAAAAAATATGAACAGGAGTATTCAGTTCTTTACCAACTTGAACAAGATGGTCTTCAATTTTTTGTCCAAAATCTCTGCGAATTACAAATGCGATATTTTCAACTTTTTCGGGTACGGTTTTCATTAAATCTTCGGCCAAACGTTGCACAATGGGCTTGCCGGCTATTGGTAACATTGGTTTTGGAATGGTGAGAGAGTGTGGGCGCAAGCGTGTTCCCCAGCCTGCCATTGGAATGATAATATTCATCTGTTATTTAAAATAATTTTGGCAACAAACGTACAGGAAATTTTGGTTTGAGACTTACTTGGTCTGACCTTGGTCAGACTGATTGTGTTATACTCTCAAATTTCCAGCCATTTTCTGAAAAGTGTTCCAGCACTTTTGGTAGCGCAATTTTTAGCCTTGGAAAAGCCTTTGCACTATCGTGAAGAACAACAATAGAGCCGCTTTCGGCATTGTTGATAATGTTTTCAGCAACAGTTTCGCCCGAAATGTTTACATCAAAATCGTAGCTCAATACATCCCACAGCACAATTTGATATTGAGCTTTCAGTTTTTTGTATTGCGATGGTTTTAATTTGCCATAAGGTGGTCGAAATAACTTTGTGCCAGTATCGATTCCGTTTTCATTCTCTTTGTTCATTGCTGTCTTCAGCTCTTTTTCGCACGATGCTACCTCCTCCAAATATACTTCCTCCGAAAGTTGCCAGCCGCTGATGTGGTGTATAGTGTGGTTGCCAATAGTGTGTCCGTCATCAAGTACTTCGCGAAACACATCAGGATGCTTGCGCACATTATCGCCAATACAAAAAAATGTTGCTTTGGCTCGATGTTTTTTTAATTGCTCTAAAACGAAAGATGTTACCTCTGGAACAGGGCCGTCATCAAAAGTTAAGTACAATTTTTTTTCTGACGATGGCATTTGCCACAATACATCGGGTGCAAGCGCGCGAATACAGTGCGGTGTTTTTACCCAAAGTGGAAATACTCTACTCATTGTTTTTACAATAGCAAATGTAAGTTTCCAAAACGCATTTATTCCGATTACATTCGCGCTCCCAATATTAAATATATGAGCGAAAGAAGAGTAAGGGTGCGTTTTGCACCAAGCCCAACCGGTGCATTGCACATGGGAGGGGTGCGCACAGCTTTGTACAATTACCTTTTAGCAAAACAACAAGGTGGCGATTTTATTCTTCGTATTGAAGATACCGACCAAAATCGTTACGTGCCGGGTGCCGAGGAATATATTATCAATTCGTTGAAGTGGTGCGGTATTGAACCAAACGAAGGGGTTGGTTTTGGCGATGGTCCGCACGCGCCATACCGCCAAAGCGAGCGTAAACACTTGTATAGAGAATATGCTGATAAGCTTCTTGCCTCTGGTGATGCATACTATGCTTTTGATACAGCCGAAGAATTAGAGCAAATGAGAACAAATCTTGTGGCGCAGGGTGTTCCCAATCCGGCTTACAATTCTGTAACGCGCCAGTATATGAAAAACTCTACTTCGTTGAGCGCTGACGAAGTGCAGGCGCGTTTAGACAGCAAGCAGCCTTATGTGATTCGTTTTAAAATGCCACGCAATGAAGAGGTGAAGTTTTATGATGAAATTCGCGAGTGGGTAGTGTTTAATACTTCGCAGTTAGACGATAAAGTTTTGTTTAAAAGCGATGGCATGCCTACCTATCATTTGGCAAACGTTGCAGACGATTATGCCATGCAAATTACACACGTTATAAGAGGCGAAGAATGGCTAAGTTCAGCACCATTACACGTTTTGTTGTATCGCGCATTGGGTATAGAAGATGCGATGCCGAAATTCGCTCATCTTTCTTTGATTCTTAAACCTGATGGAAATGGCAAGTTAAGCAAGCGCGATGGCGACCGCTTAGGTTTTCCATCGTTTTCTTTGAATTGGACCGACCCCGAAAACAAAGAAACATCGGTTGGTTATAAAGAACGCGGCTTTTTTCCAGAAGCATACATCAATTTTCTTGCCTTATTGGGTTGGAATCCGGGCAGCAATATTGAATTGATGAACATGGAGGAGTTGATAAAGCTTTTTGGCTTAGATAAGGTTCACAAAAGCGGTGCGCGTTTCGATTATGAAAAAGCAAAATGGTTCAACCAGCAATATCTTAAAGCTAAAAGCGATGAAGAACTGGCGTTGATTATACAATCGCAAATAGAAGCTAAGGGCTTTGAGTTTAATCTTGAATTTACTAAAGAATTTTGCCGCCTAATGAAGGAGCGGGCAACTTTTATCAATGATTTGTTAGAGCAGGGCTATTACTTTTTTGAAGACATAAAAACATTTGATACCGACAATTTAAAGAAGCGTTGGAGTGATGATAAAAAGAGTGTTGTAGCTGAACTTACCGCGCAACTTTCAGCTAACGAAGAGTTTACTCCTGCTTCATTGGAAGCCACGGTTAAAAATTTTCTTACCGAAAAAAGTTTGAAAATTGGCGAAGTAATGCCATTGCTGCGTATTGCACTTGCCGGAACCATGCAGGGTCCACCGGTTTTCGATATGATGCACCTATTAGGTAAGCATAGAAGTATTGCAAGGCTTAAACAATCATTTGAATTGTTCGATGGGTTGATAAAGTAGATTTTTCTTCACTGAAAAAGGTATTTTGTGGGCATCGAAACCAATTCAGGCATCTTTCGCGCAAGTTCATTTACTTCGCACCTCTTTTTTAAATATTATGATTCATTTAAATAACAACCGCTATGAAATTGGCGGCATTCCTGTTTCGGAACTTTGCGAAACCTACGACACACCAATTTATGTTTATGACACTGCCATTATGCAGCGTCAATACGAATTGCTGAAAACTTCTTTTGGCAATTGCAATACTCGCATAAAATTTGCCTGCAAAGCATTAAACAATATCAATGTGCTGCGTTTTTTCAAGCAGCTCGGTGCGGGCTTGGATACAGTGAGCATTCAAGAGGTGTGGGTAGGTTTAAAAGCCGGTTTTGAGCCACAGGATATTATTTATACCCCCAATTGTGTTTCTATGGAAGAAATTGATTTGGCGGTAAAAGAGGGTGTACAAATCAATATTGATAACATTTCTATCCTTGAACAATTTGGTGCAAAGTACGGAAGCACCGTGCCGGTTTGTATTCGCATCAATCCGCACGTAATGGCGGGCGGCAATCTTAATATCTCTACCGGGCATATCGATTCTAAGTTTGGTATTTCTATTTATCAGTTGCGGCATGTAGAGCGCATTGTAAAAAGTACGCGCTTGCATGTAAATGGCTTGCACATGCACACTGGTAGTGATATTGTGGATGTAGATGTGTTTTTGCGTGGTGCCGAAATTTTATTTGAACACACCGAGGGTTTTAAGGATCTTGAGTTTATTGATTTTGGCAGCGGATTTAAAGTGCCCTATAAGCCCGATGATTACTTTACAGATATGAAAGAACTGGGCGAAAAGTTGAGCGCTCGTTTCAACAAATTCTGCAAAGAATACGGCAGAGAGTTAGAGCTTTGTTTTGAGCCGGGGAAGTTTTTGGTGAGCCAGAGCGGCACTTTTTTAGTTAAAGTAAATGTATTGAAGCAGACAACTGCAGCCATGTTTGTTGGTGTAGATTCTGGCATGAATCACTTGATGCGCCCGATGTTGTACAATGCTTATCATCATATAACCAATGTAAGCAACCCAAGTGGCACATTGCGTATTTACACGGTTGTAGGCTATATCTGCGAAACAGATACTTTTGGTTGGGATAGAAAATTGAATGAGGTTCGCGAAGGCGATGTACTTGCATTTAGCAATGCCGGAGCTTACGGTTTTACGATGTCTTCTAATTATAACTCTCGTTTTCGTCCGGCAGAAGTGTTAGTGCATCAGGGTCAGCATTTTCTTATCAGAAAGCGCGAGGATATTAGCGATATTCTGCGCAATCAAATTGAGGTGGAGGCTTTGCAGCCAAACAAAGTAGAAGCTTAAGTGGTGTAGGAAAGTAAAACCACGAATACACGAATATTGTTGCTGCGATTCGCGTATTCGTGGTTAATTGTTTTTAAGCTCCGATGTGCGCTTTGTAAGCCTCGGCATCCATCAACGAGTCTAAGTCGGCAGGGTTCGTTAGTTCAATTTTTATCATCCAGCCATCGCCATAAGGATCGGTGTTTACCAGTTCGGGTTGGCTATCTAACAAAGCGTTTTTTTCAACTACTTTGCCGCCTACCGGCAAAAACAAATCTGATACCGTTTTTACAGCTTCAACAGTGCCAAAAATAGCGTCCTTCGCTACTTCTTTGCCAAGAGTTTCAATTTCAACATATACTATATCGCCCAATTCTTTTTGAGCAAAATCGGAAATGCCAACGAAGCCCGTTGTGCCTTCCACTCTTATCCATTCGTGTTCTTTAGAAAACTTTAAATCTGAAGGAAAATTCATTTTGATATTGTTTAGGCTGGCGAAAATAAATTTTTCGCGCAATCAAGGTTCTATACTTTACCACAATTATTATGCAAGTGGCAAGAAGCACTTTTTCGTATGTTTGAAGCACAATATGCCAACGGAACAATTAAAAAAGAAATACGCAGAACTCGAGTTATCGCTTCATCCCGATTGCAAAAAACTGCTGAACGAGTGGAATGAGTTAAAGAAAAAGTATTCGCAAGAAACTTTTGGCTTTCAAGTTCGCGATAAAGTTGTACAACTGCAGTTTACTTACAAGTCATTAAGCGGCATCAACATTCGCAAAGTGTATTTGCCGCGATACAGCGATTGGGGCGATATTTTGAAATGGCAATTGCAAGAAAATGTGCCGGGCGAATTTCCATATACCGCAGGGGTATTTCCACTAAAGCGCGAAGGCGAAGATCCTACACGCATGTTTGCTGGCGAGGGTGGACCCGAAAGAACAAATAAACGTTTTCATTATGTATCGTTAGGGCAGCCGACTCATCGGCTTTCTACGGCTTTTGATAGTGTAACACTCTATGGCGAAGACCCCGACCATCGCCCCGATATTTATGGAAAAGTAGGCAATAGTGGCGTAAGCATTGCTACAGTTGATGATGCAAAAAAATTATACAGCGGTTTCGATTTGTGCAATCCGAAAACATCGGTGAGTATGACTATCAACGGGCCTGCTCCAATAATTCTCGCTTTCTTTATGAATGCGGCAATTGACCAAGAATGCGAAAAATATATTAAGGAAAATAAGATTCAGGATTCAGGGTTCAAGATTCAAGACCTGCCAAAGTACAATGGCGAGTTACCACAAGGAAATGACGGATTAGGATTAAGCTTGCTTGGCCTTTCGGGTAGCGATGTTTTGCCTAAAGAAGTTTATGAACAGCTGAAAGCAAAAGCACTCTCAGCGGTTCGCGGTACAGTACAAGCAGATATTTTAAAAGAAGATCAAGCACAAAACACTTGTATTTTTTCTACCGAATTTTCGTTGAAGTTAATGGGCGATGTACAAGAATATTTCATTCAAAACAGTGTGCGGAATTTTTATTCGGTAAGCATAAGCGGCTACCACATTGCCGAAGCGGGCGCAAACCCGATTACGCAACTCGCTTTTACGCTTGCCAATGGTTTTACTTACGTGGAGTATTATCTCTCGCGCGGAATGAAGATTGATGATTTTGCACCCAATCTTTCGTTCTTTTTCAGCAACGGAATGGATCCCGAATATTCGGTAATTGGTCGAGTGGCGCGGAGGATTTGGGCGAAAGCAATGAAGCACAAATACAATGCCAACGAGCGCTCGCAAAAGCTGAAGTATCACATTCAAACAAGCGGACGCAGCTTGCACGCGCAGGAAATAGATTTCAATGATATACGCACTACACTGCAAGCGTTGTACGCCATTTACGATAACTGTAATTCATTACATACGAATGCTTATGATGAAGCGATAACAACTCCAACAGAAGAAAGCGTTCGCAGGGCGATGGCAATTCAGCTTATCATCAACCGCGAATTAGGAACGGCAAAAAACGAAAACCCCAATCAGGGCTCTTTTTTGATAGAAGAATTAACTGACTTGGTGGAAGATGCTGTACTCACAGAATTTAAACGTATTTCTGAGCGTGGTGGTGTGTTGGGCGCAATGGAGCGCATGTATCAGCGCAATAAAATTCAGGAGGAAAGTTTGTATTACGAGCATCAAAAACACACGGGCGAGTTTCCGATTATCGGTGTAAACACTTTCCTGAGTAAGAAAGGTTCGCCAACTATTATTCCGCAGGAAGTAATTCGCTCTACTACCGATGAAAAGGAATTTCAAATCACCGCGCTCAACGCTTTCAAAAAACGCCATGCTGAAAAAAGTACGGAAGCATTGAAACATCTGCAACAAGTTGCAATCAATAACGGCAACCTTTTTGAAGAACTGATGGAAACGGTGAAGTGTTGCTCGCTTGGGCAAATTACTCATGCACTTTTTGAGGTGGGCGGGCAGTATAGGAGAAGTATGTGAGGAATCTCACACCGATTTCATAGCGAATTTTAATCTTTAATAGTAATCGTAGGCTGTTATCTGCCACACTAAAAAGTCAGCTTACTGCTAATCTTAAATCAGCAGTATATTGTTCAGGTCAATTCTAACCTCTGATATTTTTGAATTGCAATAGTGAAATCAAAACAGCTCCTAAATCTTTTCTTTTTAGCTTGCGCCCTCTTTTACAAAACATGGCAAACGATTTAGAATTCAACAAAAACGAAGACAGCCTGCGCCTAATGGTGAGCGAACTGAAAAAACAGTTAGAACAAATCAAATTAGGTGGGGGGAAAAACTCCATAGAAAAACACAAAGCAAAAGGCAAGCTAACAGCCCGCGAGCGTTTGGAATTATTGTTCGATAAAGGCAAGCCAACCGTTGAAATAGGAGCTTTTGCCGGCTGGGGAATGTATGCCGAGCAGGGCGGCTGTGTTGCCGGAGGCACCGTAGCCATGATGGGCTATGTAAAAGCAAGATTGTGTATTGTAGCAGCAAACGATGCTACCGTAAAAGCAGGGGCTTACTTTCCTATCTCAGCAAAAAAGAATTTGCGCATTCAAGAAATTGCGATGGAAAATCGCATCCCCATTATTTATTTGGTAGATAGTGCCGGAGCATTTTTGCCCATGCAAGATGAGGTGTTTCCAGACAAGGAGCACTTTGGTAGAATTTTTCGCAATAATGCGGTTATGAGTTCTGCAGGCATTCCTCAAATAGCTGCAATTATGGGCAGTTGTGTGGCAGGTGGCGCATATCTGCCAATAATGAGCGATGAAGCTTTGATAGTTGAAAATACAGGCTCGGTGTTTTTGGCCGGAAGTTATTTGGTAAAAAGTGCAATAGGCGAAGATATAGACAATGAAACTTTAGGCGGAGCCGTAACTCATTGCGAAATAAGCGGAGTTACCGACTATAAAATGAAAGACGATAAACATTGTATCGAAACAATTCGTGGCTTGGTAGATAAATTTGGACATCACGAAAAGGCAGGATTTGATAGAATAGAATCGGCAAAACCTGAACTGGACGAAACGGAGATTTACGGCATCATTCCGGCAGATTCGGCAAAGCAATACGATATGCTGGAAGTGATAAAACGCTTGGTTGATAAAAGCGAAGTAATTCAGTATAAAGAAGATTACGGCAAAAGCATTATCTGCTGCTATGCGCGCATAGACGGTTGGAGCGTAGGCATAGTAGCCAATCAGCGCAAGGTGATGAAAAGCAAAAAAGGCGAAATGCAGTTTGGAGGTGTTATATACAGCGATAGTGCCGATAAAGCTTCGCGCTTTATAATGAATTGCAATCAAAAGAAAATTCCTTTAGTTTTTTTGCAGGATGTAACCGGTTTTATGGTAGGCAGCCGCAGCGAACATGGAGGAATTATTAAAGATGGAGCAAAGTTGGTAGCGGCAGTTGCCAATTCTGTTGTTCCCAAATTCACTTTCATTATCGGCAACAGCTATGGTGCCGGCAATTATGCCATGTGCGGCAAAGCTTACGACCCACGGTTGATTTTTGCCTGGCCAAATTCAAAAATTGCAGTGATGGGTGGCGAGCAAGCAGCTAAAACGATGCTGCAAATTCAGGTAAGCAACATGAAGGCAAAAGGGAAAGAAATTTCGCCCGATGACGAGAAGCATTTACTCGATACTATAAAAGCAAAATATGCCGAAACCCTCGATCCGCGCTATGCAGCAGCGCGATTGTGGACGGATGGAATTATTGACCCGCTGGATACCCGCAAAGTAATTTCGATGGGTATAGAAGCAGCCAATCACGCGCCTATCACCAAGCCATTCAGTGTGGGGGTGATACAAACCTAAGCGAAGAAAAAATTTATTGGTGCAGTATCACATTTTTTCGCCCAATGCCTTACGCATTAACTCAAATGAGCGAGTGTTGTTTGGTCGCGAAAGCGAGTTTAGTATTTCTCTTTTTTCTCTTGATGTAAGACGCAAACTCATTGATGCTTTTTCGGTTTTCTTTTCAGGTATATATTCAAAAAGTATAAACTGAATTTTACCTTTCAGCAAGTCGTTTACATAGCCAAGTTTAGTATCGTTGTGGTAATCTTGAATGTTTTCGAGATTGTTGTAAAATGACCCAAGCGGCTGCGAAACACTCTGCAAAAAAGTTTTTTGGCGCGTTTCCTGCGGCTCTTCTTCTTTTTGCGAATCGCGAGTTTGTAAAATCACCACACCGCTTGTGTTTTCGTTTATCCAGTCTTTAAAAACAGTTAGAAATTTTATGGTGGTTTCTATGCCAAAATTATCTATGGCTCCGGCATCAAACACATAGGCGGGCGGCTCGCTCGGAAGGATTGTTTGTGGCAAAATAAATGGAAAAGAAGCATTCATTCTTGCTGCCGAAAGTAAGCGCAATTCATAACCTTGCTGTTGCTTAAATAGGTTGCAAAAGTCTATTCCATCAATACTTAAATCAAGGGTGTGGCTTCGTTTGCTGTAAGGGCGCATTAAAAATCTTACTGGGTGAGCACTCATGTAAAACTTTCGAGAATCGTTGATGATGGCGGTATGGAAAATAAGCAACGGAATTTGTGCATTAAACTCGGCAGCGCGATAATCCGATAGCTTTTTTTCAAAATCCATTCCGGTGTTTAAAGCCAAGTATTTTTCAAAAATATAACCGCGGTCGCGGAAATAAGTTTGATTGCCAATTTTGAATTTATGAATAGGAAAAAACAAATCGTTGCTAAGGATACTAATGCCCATTGGATTCAATAAATCTAATGAAAGGCGGTCGTAAAAATTTCTATCCCAAAGGTTAAATGCGCCACCTGTAGATTGCCGATAATTCAACTCATGTAAATAAGCAAACGCTACAGCTCCACCGCTTGCACCACTCATCAAAAAAGTTTTCTTCATCAAGCTGCCATTCAATATGCTATCTGCTTTTTGAAACACCGCCATAGTGAATGCGCTTGCCCGCAAACCACCTCCGCTACTATTCAAAAAAAGTATTTTGGGTTTTTTTTCGTGCCCCGCCTGAATGTTTTTTTGTTTCCAATTATTAAGAATTTGCAGAAAATATTTTTTGTCGTCAGCAATGTTTTTTTCCGATGACATGCTGCGTAATGAATCAAGTGTGTATGATGCTTGCGGACCATCGTAAACCAAGCCAAATGCTCGGCTTTGGTAGCCAAAAAAGTCGTACTTGGTTAACTGATTTACTACAATAACAAATACTACAATTGCGGTGGTGCCCCAGCCACCAGTCCAATAAATAAAAACACCAATTAGCGAGGTTAAGATAGAGCCAACCAAAAATACACTTGCTGCCGTTGGAATTTGAAAAAATGGGTTTTCTACATAAAACCCCAGACCAATCAAAAGCGCAATAGTGACAATTTGCACAAACAAAGAATTGATGTGGTGTTGCCGAAAAACAAGTTTAGAAAGTACATCCTCATAATGTTCCACCGACCGCGTGTGCCTTATAAAAAGCGTGGTAGAAATAAACGAATCTACTCGCCATTTGGCATCGGGTTCAAGCTCTTCGTTTTTTTGCATGCGCTCAATCATTTTTTTTGTGCGCAATTCCATTTTATAAGCCTTTGCAACTGTTTGTACGGTGCGATTTGTAAGTTGAAAATAAACTGAAGTAAGCAAGAGTATGAATACAAAGCCTGCAAAAAAACCTGCCAAAATCAAGCCCACGATTTTCCAGTTTTGAAACTCAAATTGAGATTGAAAACGAATTATAGCCCAAATGTACCCGGTTAAAAAAATGGCAGGAATAATGGAGTTGTTGATAAAAAATACTGAAAGCGGTTTTTCTAAACTTGCCAAAAACTCAAACCGATGGCTGTGCAGCATATAGCTTACAATATTCCATGAAACGAACAATGCGGCAAAGCCCATGCCTACAAATGCAAAGCTTAAATAGCCAACATTGCCAAGATACTCGGGGTCGAGAAAAAGATACGGCACACCATAGTTTGCGGCAAACCGGCCTACTACCACTGTAAAAATGAATATCCAAAAAAGTAGCAATGCCTGATGCTTTCTCAGCGAAACTACCAGTAGCTGAACCGGAAAGAATCGCCAAAAGCTTCGCAACCAATATATGATAATTTTTAGCATCGGCAACCAATATATGAAGGTTGCGGTGTTGTAAAAAGAAAGTTAGTACAGAAATTTACGAGAAGTAAATGCGCGGCTTTTTTTAGGCCGCGTTTTCTCTATTTGATTACGTCAAAACGCAGAAACTTTTCGAAGTAATGCGAAGGTGCTACAACACCCGAATTTCCCAAAGCCTGCATACTTAACTTTACTCGCACTTTATGACCCACTTTTATAGAGTCTGCTTTGAATTCGCCCGTGTAAGTTTTTTTATTAGTATTTGGTATTGAGTCGAACAACATAAAAATGGTATCGCTTCCGGCAAGGTCAAATTTCCCCGAATTTGTAGAATCAATAGAGTATAAACCTTGTGCGTACACAATTGGGCGATCGGTAACAAATTTCACCTCCAATGCCAAGCCATCTTTTTGCTTCAATCTTGCCACTACCGAATCTGGCTGAACCACAGTTATAGGTTCGTAAACTTTATCGGTAGTAGTATCTTTTTCGCACGAGTGCATCATAAACAAACTGCACATTACCACAACTAAAGTTACAAGCGGCACAAATGCGCCAAAATCTCTGTTTTCCATTATCTATCAGTTATAAGCTACCGCCAAATTCAACTGCGGGATGGCGAATTTACGCTTTGAATTGAATAATTACAATCATATTTTTGAGATAGTGAAACTTTAAACAATGTATTCGAGTATCAGAAAATTGCACGAAAGCACATTAAATTTTAACTTCGCAAAGCAATGAGTGAACAATCAGGCGATAATAAACAGGTAGCCGGCTTTTCAAAACTGAATAAGAGTGAGAAGATTTCTTGGATTGCCAAAAATTTTCTTTACGCTAATCCTGTTGAAGTACTTAAAGAGTTTGCAGCTTTTTGGCACGATAATGTGGAAGCGCAAAAACTATTGGATGGCTTTTCGGAAAATACACTTACCAATTTTCCGGTTCCATTTGGTATTGCACCAAACTTTTTGATAAACGGTAAGGTGTTTGCCGTGCCAATGGTTACCGAGGAAAGCAGCGTGGTTGCCGCAGCCTCCAATGCTGCAAAGTTTTGGTTAGATAGAGGCGGCTTTACCAGCACGGTTTCTGCTACAGTAAAAGTAGGGCAAGTGCATTTTACTTATAAAGGCAATCGCGATAAGCTCTTTAAGTTTTTCAATTCTATAAAAGATGAATTGCGCGAGGGTGTTCAAGCACTTACCTCTAATATGGAGAAGCGCGGTGGTGGTGTGTTGGATATGGAATTGATAGAGTTTGCTGAAGAAAAAGACTACTACCAAATACGCGCATATTTTGAAACTATTGATTCTATGGGAGCCAACTTTATCAACTCTTGTTTAGAGGAGTTTGGTAAGTTGCTAAAAGAAAAAATTGCCGATAGTGTAATTTTCAATCGCGATGAAAAGGAGGTAGATATTGTAATGTGTATTCTTTCGAATTACACACCCAATTGCATTGTGCGAGCCGAAGTAAAATGCCCCGTAGAGAAGTTAGGCACATTTGCCAACGGCACAATTTCGGCCGAGGAATTTGCATGGAAGTTTGAACGTGCTGTGCGCATTGCTTGTATAGATTCGTATAGGGCAACAACGCACAATAAAGGTATTATGAATGGCGTGGATAGTGTAGTGATTGCCACCGGCAATGATTTTCGTGCGGTAGAAAGTTGCGCACACACATACGCCTGCCGCGATGGAAAGTATCGCAGCCTTTCTAATGCCAAAGTTGAAAATGGCATGTTTCATTTTTGGTTAGAGTTGCCTATTGCAATTGGCACGGTGGGTGGCTTAACATCGCTTCATCCCTTGGCAAAACGCTCCTTAGATTTATTGGGCAACCCAAATGCAAAAGAATTGATGGAGATAATTGCTGCCGTTGGTTTAGCACAAAACTTTGGCGCAATACGTTCGCTGGTAACGGTGGGCATTCAAGCCGGCCACATGAAAATGCACCTTACAAATATACTGGCGCAGTTTCAAGCCAATGAACTTGAAGAACAAGAAGCAAAATCATTTTTTGCAGAGCGCGTGGTAAGTGTTTCTGCGGTGCGCGAATTCTTAGAAAACTTAAGGCGTTCGAGTTCTTTTAATATCAACCCGCTGTGATGAGTATAATACTCAGATAAACTGTATTGAAAACAAAAAAGCCACTCTTTCGGGTGGCTTTTTCTGTTGGTGCGGAGAAAGAGGGATTCGAACCCCCGGAAGGCTCATCACCTTCGACTGTTTTCAAGACAGTTCCATTCAACCGCTCTGGCATTTCTCCGTGGGCAAAAATAGAAAAGCAAGCTGCATTGCAAAGCCTTGTTTTGAAATAATGAGAAAATAAATTTTAAAACAAACGAAAATGAAGTGTGCGAGTGCTACGCAACGTAGATTTGGGCTTATATCTTAAAACTTTTATTCATATCTGAGCGCCTCAACAGGGTCGAGTTCCGATGCTTTGATAGCAGGATATAAACCGGCAGCAAGCCCAACGGCAAAGGTGAAAAGGAAGCCGCTTATCACCCACAGCCACGGCATTACAAAACCGCCTTGCGTAATAAGACCAACAACATTGCCCAGCAATACACCTACTATAATGCCCAACACACCGCCTATTTGGCATATCACAATAGCTTCGGTAAGAAACTGAATGCGAATCATGCGCTTGGTAGCTCCAATAGCTTTGCTGATCCCGATTTCGCGGGTGCGTTCGTTTACACTTACAAGCATAATATTCATTAAGCCGATGCCTGCGCCAATTAAAGTGAGAATGCCGATAACAATGGTGGCATACTTTACATATTTCAGTTGGTCTAAAACTTGTGCCGCCAGCCGCTCGCTTTTGCTGATGTCAAAATCATTTTCGTCAGCAATTTTCAGCTTACGGATGTTGCGCATAACACCAATGGCTTCTTCAATGGCTACATCTAAATCTTCGGGTGTGGCAACCATCACGTTTATCATAAAGTTCGCATTATCCGATGGAAACAGTCTGCGAGCAGTGGGGTAAGGCAACAGCACTTGATTATCGCTGCTTGTTTGGCTCGAACCCTTTGCAGCTTGAATGCCCACTACGCGAACTTTGCTGCTGCCAAGGCTTATAAATTTACCTACGGCATCTACACCCACCGGAAACACCTTGCTGATAACATCTTTGCCCACCACTGCTACCAATTGCCCGTTGCCCACTTCGGTTTTGGTTAGGTTTCTACCAGTAGCAATATTCAAGCCGCTAACTTTCATATAGTTTTCATCTACACCCCACACTTTCACATTCGGGTTTGTTTTTTGCGATTCCATGCGCACCACCACCGAACTTTGCGCCAGCCACGAAAGTGCTACATCGGCCGGGTAGGCAAATCGTTTTGAAAACTCTTGTGCTTGCATTGGGGTTATTTTAGGATGCTCGCTTTTTTCGCGCTTGCCCGATTTCACTTTCATTTTCACGCCACCACTTTTGCGAATCACCCCTTGGTTGCGAATGGCAAAAGTGTTGCTGCCCATTTGCCGAAAGTTGTTTACCATACTTTCTTTTATGCCTTCGGTAGCGGTGAGAATGCCAATTAAAGCCATGATGCCAAAAGCAATAATCATGAGTGTGAGTACTGTTCTTAACAAGTTGCCCTTTATAGAGCGAATCGAAAGCTTTATATTTTCTCTTAAATCCATGAGCAGATAGGAGAAGTTAGATTTCAGATATGAAACAAAAAGAGCAAAAGGCAACTGCTAAATACATTTCCGAAAGCTAAATTCATACTTTAAAAATAGTAGCCCCCTTTTTCAATCATATAGTCGGCAATAGCCCTGCGAGTGTCTTTTGGGTTTATTTTGTATGTGCGAAGCATCCTACGCATCAAGCGTTTCAATATGGTTTTTTCAAAGCCGGTAGCATAGCTATCAATAGCGGCATCTGCGGCATTGCGAGCCACAGCAATTGCATCATACAAATACATTTGTGCCATTGTGGTTTTTATGGCCAATTCTTGTTTGTCGGTGGCTAAGTTTTCGCTCAGTTTTTGCACGCGTAAAAAGGCGGATTCTGTAAGATAAGCCATAGAAAGAATGTCGGCAAGGTTCATTACAATTTCTTGCTCATCTACCAGTTTAGCTTTCAATTTGTTTCCGGCCGAACCGGTAATTATCATAAAAACAGCCTTGAGATTATCTACCAATTCAAGTTCTGTTGCCAAGAAGCCGCTGCTGCTAAATGGGTTGTAATTGTTGAATATCGCTTTTGGCAAAAATGATTTTGCATCGGCAAGTTTTAGTTCTTTGGTGCTAAAAGCTCGTTTATAAAATTCAGCAAGTGCCAACATTCTGTTTATCTCGTTTGTGCCTTCGTAAATTTTGGTTATACGCGCATCGCGGTAGGCCATTTCAACACCTGTTTCCATGCTGTAACCCATGCCGCCAAAAATTTGAATGGCTTCATCGGCAGTATTGCACATAGCTTCGGATCCCTGCACTTTAAGCACAGCGCATTCTATGGCAAATTCGCGCATGGCGTTAATTTTCGCTTCGTTTTCGCTACTGCCGTTTTTCAAAAGGTCGGCATGTTTTCTATCCACATTTGCACCTGTGCGATACACTCCCGATTCAATGGCAAAAAGCTCGGAGGCAATCTTTCCAATCTTTTGTTTTACAGCTCCAAAATCGCCAATAGGTTTATTAAACTGAATACGGTTTTTAGCATATTCAACTGTTTTGTCAAGCCCAAACTTCATGCCTCCGCAACCACCTGCAGCAATTTTTATTCTGCCGCTATTCAGTATGTTCAATGCCATGTTGAAGCCTTTGCCGCGCTCGCCTAAAAGGTTTGCTTTTGGAATTTTTACATTATTGAAAAACACCATCACTGTAGATGATGCTTTTATGCCCATCTTTTTTTCTTCTTTGCCCAACTCGATGCCGCCAAAAGATTTTTCTACAATAAAGGCAGAAAGTTTTTCATCGTCATCAATTTTTGCAAACACTGTAAATACCTCGGCAAAGCCGCCATTGGTAATCCACATTTTTTGTCCGTTCAAAATATAGTGTGTGCCTTCGGCATTCAATACCGCCCGTGCTTTACCGCTGTTGGCATCGGAGCCGGCACCAGGCTCGGTAAGGCAATAAGAGCAGCCCCATTCGCCACTGGCAATTTTGGGTAGGTAGTTTTTTTTCTGCTCATCGGTGCCATACCACGCAATTGGCAAAGAGCCAATAGAAGTTTGGCAACCAATGGTGGTGGCAAAAGAAAAACCTCCGGCCAAGCCTTCGGTGAACAACAAGCCTGTATTAAAATCTAAACCAAGACCGCCAAATTTTTCATCAATACTTACCCCACACAAGCCAAGCTCAGCAGCTTTGTGAAATATTTCAAGCACTAAGTCTTTATCTTTTTCGGCATCTAAACTGGCTACCCTTGCAATGCCCAATCCATGCACTTCTTTCAGCATAAAATCGCGCACGGTATGCAGTATCATTTTTTGTTCATCGGTAAACTCTTCGGGTATGAAAATGTTTTTTGCCGCTGTAGCATTGAGCAGAAATGAACCTCCTGTTAGCGAAGTATTGGTTGCCATTATTGTTTTTTTGAGGGGTTAAAGATGTGGAAATTTGGGAGTATGGCTCGCAAAAATAGACGGATAAAGAAAAATAAACATCAGGGGAATTACTCGTCAATTTCAAGTCTTAGCTTATGTTATCTTCGCCCGCATGAGTGCTACAAAACAGCAAACAGAGAAATTGTCGTTTGAAGAGTTTAAAACGGAGGTTTTAGAAGATTATCGCATTGCTTGTGTAAGCCGCGAAATGAGTCTTTTGGGTCGCAAAGAGGTGCTTACCGGCAAAGCTAAGTTTGGCATTTTTGGCGATGGAAAAGAGGTGGCGCAAATAGCCTTAGCAAAAAGTTTTGATTTGGGCGATTGGCGTAGCGGCTATTATCGCGACCAAACATGGATGTTGGCATTGGGTATTGTTTCGCCCGAGCAATTTTTTGCGCAGTTATATGCCAACCCCGACCCCGCTCAAGAGCCATTTAGTGGCGGCAGGCAAATGAATGCGCATTTTGCTACACCATTTGTAGATGCCGATGGCGAATGGCTGAATCTTACAGCGAGGTACAACTCATCGGCCGATGCTTCGCCTACTGCCGGGCAAATGCCCCGATCGTTGGGCTTGGCTTTTGCTTCAAAGTTGTTTCGCAACAATGCGGAGCTGCAAGTGGGCTTTGAAAAATTTTCGGATAAAGGCAATGAGATAAGTTTTGTTTCTATTGGCGATGCCAGTACCAGCGAGGGACATTTTTGGGAAACCGTAAATGCGGCAGGTGTGTTGAAAGTACCTTTGGCAATTAGCGTGTGGGATGATGGCTACGGCATTTCAGTTTCAAAAAAATATCAAACAACCAAAGAAAGCATTTCGGAAATATTAAGCGGCTTTGCTACCGATGCCAATGGCGAAGGCATAGATATTTATGTATGCGAAGGTTGGAACTATCCAAAATTGGTGCAGACATATAAAGACGGCATAGGCAAAATGCGTAAGCAGCATCGCGCAGCTTTGTTTCACATTATGGAAGTAACCCAACCGCAAGGGCATTCCACTTCGGGTTCGCACGAGCGATACAAAAGCAAGGAGCGTTTGGAGTGGGAAAAAGAATTCGATTGCATTAAACAAATGCGCGAGTGGATGATTGCCAATAGCATTGCCGAAGAAACTCTTTTGCACGAGATTGAAAACACTGCAAAAGTAGAGGTGAACGAAGCAAAAAAGAGGGCATGGAGTCGCTTTACTGCTGCTATTAAAGAAGAAATAAATGAGGCGGTTGAGTTGATAGAAGCAGCAGGCGAAGAAGTGGGTGCTTCTGATTTTGCGCAGCAAATAACTAACGAGTTAAAATCTACTATTGACCCAATACGCAAAGATATTTTAAAAACTGCCAAAAGATTTTTGCGCCATACCAAAGGCGAGGGAGGACACGCACTTCAAGCATTGATAACATTTACTCGAAATTTTCAACAGCAATACCAAGATACATACAGCAAACACCTGCACAGCGAAACCAAATACAATGCACTAAAAGTGCAAGAAGTAAAACCGCTTTTCACATCCGATTCTAAAGTGCTGAATGGATACGAAGTATTGAATATTGCTTTTGATAAAATAATGCAACGCCACCCAAACGTGGTAGCATTTGGTGAGGATGTTGGAAAAATTGGCGATGTAAATCAAGGCTTTGCAGGCTTGCAAGAAAAATATGGCGAGCACAGAATTGTAGATACGGGCATTCGCGAAATCACCATTATGGGGCAGGCAATTGGGCTTTCAATGCGCGGTATTCGCCCCATTGCCGAAATTCAATATCTCGATTATTTGCTGTATGGCTTAGAGCCGTTGAGCGATGATGTAGCTTGCCTGCGCTACCGCACCAATGGCATACAAAAAGCACCAATAATTGTGCGCACCCGTGGGCATCGGTTAGAGGGAATATGGCATACCGGTTCGCCAATGGGTATGATAATAAACGCGCTGCGCGGAATGTATGTGTGTGTGCCACGCAACATGGTGCAGGCTGCGGGCATGTATAACACGCTGCTGCAAAGCGATGAGCCGGCACTTGTGGTGGAGTGTTTAAACGGATATCGCCTTAAAGAAACACTGCCGAATAATGTTGAGGAGTTTACAGTTCCACTGGGAGTGCCCGAAATACTTAAAAAGGGCGATGATGTTACTTTGGTTACTTATGGTAGTTGTGTACGCATTGCCGAAGATGCTATGCAGCAATTGGAAGCCGTAGGTATATCGGTAGAGTTGATTGACGTACAAACGCTGTTGCCATTCGATATTCATCACAGTATTATTGAAAGTATTAAAAAAACAAACCGTGTAGTTTTTTTAGATGAAGATGTGCCGGGTGGCGCGGCTGCTTATATGTTTCAGCAGGTGTTCGAAAATCAAAGTGCTTTCCGTTGGTTAGATAGCGAGCCGCGAAGCATTACTGCTAAGGCACACCGCGCAGCTTTTGGCAGCGATGGCGATTATTTCAGCAAGCCAAATGCCGAGGATGTGTTTGAAACTATTTACGATATGATGCACGAAGCCGAGCCGGAAGGCTTTCCTAAATGGTGAGGAATGTGTTGGCAGACGTTATATGCTTACTTGCTTTTGCTAAGGCTCAACTTATGCAAATGAATGCAACAACTATTTACTTTAAGAACTTGCAAGAAAGAATTTTGCCGTTGCTATTCTTTAATAACAGAAAGTATAAGCCGGAAGAAAGTGTGTTTACATCAAAATTAAATGAGGTAGTGTTTGCCGGAATATAGCCGGATAGAATTTGCTGACCATAGACATTTAATATGGTCGCTTCTGTTTTGTGATTCAATATTGAGCCTTCTTCAAATTCAATAGTTAGGTTTGATGTTGCAGGGTTGGGAAACACTTTGAATTTTGTCGTTTCATCCTTTTTTAAAGCAAGCAGATTGGCGAATGAGGATTTTACTTCATTTGTAATAATCGGCTCATTAAAATCAAAATAAATTGCCGCCTTGTTTTTGATTTCAGTAGAAACAGATAAACCTGATTTTCTTTTAATTCTGAACTGAACATAACCTTTGCTGCCCGATGAATTAGAATTACTATCAGGAAGATTGATGTTGTAAAAATTAAACCTTAGAAAATTGGAAATGACTTTTGTTTCTACATCATGACTTTGGCTAAGCAGTTGAAAGGAGGAAGGAATCAGATTACTTTCAAGTGTATCGGTGATAGAAATATTTATTGCAGGTGCATTTCCGGTATTTTGGAAATGAATGGTGTAGGTGTGCCATAAATCGGCAGTGTCTGTTATAGTTTCCGGGGTTACGGTTTTGATGTTAGGGTCGTAGGAGTTGATTATCGTGAAACAGGTTGATAAATTATTATTTGCAGGATTTATGTCCCCCTGCGCTTCTGCAAATGCTGAAATACAAACTTGTTGCCCTGCTTGGGCAAAGGTGTCTGTTTGTATAGCAAATTGAAAAGCATTATCAAAATCAATCAGACTAAAATCGGGAATAGTGTAGATAAGCGTATCTGATACAACCGCAGGAGTTAATGACCCCGCAATGCTGTATTTGAATTTTGCATTGCCTGAAATGAATACTTTTAGTTTTCCTGATACATCCTTAGCACAAGAGAGATTAAATTGTTTGCTTAAATCACCTGCTGCAATCTTTACTCTTGAAAATTGTGCCGGTCTGAAAACCGCATCAAGATTAACGATTGATACTACTCCAATATCAAAGCTATCACACAGTACTTTAAAATTTTGATTGTCAACAACAGTATCGGGGTTTGCGAACTGATAGTTATATTTTTCTGCAATGGGGCAACTGACTTTAATGGCTTTTGATATTGTATCTAATGTTACTTCAAAATTTCCGGTATCAGTTTTAAAAGAATAATAGCCGCCTTGACTTGGAATGATTTTCTCTTGTATTAGTCCATTTTTTAAAAGCATAACAGGGATATTTTTAACCGGATTTGTATTAACTAAAAGGATGCACGACAATGATGTATCATTTATTATTCTTCCTGAAACATTAAAATTGACGGGACAATTATCAGGGTTATAGTCATAACAACTTGGCAAAGCATTTAATGCCGGTTGGCTGTTAATTATAGTTTGATAACCTGAAATACAGCTTACCAAAGTATTCTGAAAATTGAGGTCTTGAACATAAGCAGATTTGAAATCAGGCAAACATTTAATTGGGTTGTTGCTTAGGTTGCAACTTGTGAGCGTATCAGTTTGAAATTGCAAAAAAGAGATATTATTATTTGCAACATCTAAAATGCTGCCTCCAAAAATTGGGAGTGCATTTAGATTATTGTTGTTGGCTATTAAGTTGCAGTAAAAAACGTCAATGCCACCGGAGTAGCTGTGATTTTTAATGGATTGAATTTGGTTAAAACTGCAATCTAAGGTTTCTACATAATCGGGAATTGTAAGTTGCGTAAGTTGATTGTTGTTAAGTACAAATTCACAAGGAGAGAAAGAACTTGTGTAGTTAGTGAAAGAGGGGAAAGAAGTTAATTGATTATTGGAAACATCAAGCAAATTAATAGGTTGATTTGTGATGATGCTTGGCAGTGATGATAGCTGATTAATTGCAGCATTAAAATTTACTAATTGGGTTGGAAAATTTACAATGGATTGTATTAAATTATTGTTCACAAAAACATCAGCAAGGCTATTTGGCAGTGTGTCTAAAACCGTAAGTTGATTATTTGTAGCAAAAAGTGAAATAAGTGATTGTGGTAATGGTGGTAAAAGATTCAACTGATTGTTGTTACAGTATAGCGTATTAATTGTATTCGGCAAATCAGGTAAACTGTTTAACTGATTGAAGCTACAATCCAGAGATTCTAATTGGGCGGATTGCAGGGCGGGTAGTGATAATAAATTGTTATTTGAGCAAGTTAGCTCTTTTAGCGAATTGGGCAGGGAAGGCAATGCAGCTACCTGTATTTGCTTGCAATAAAGTATTTCAAGATTCGGAGGCAGAGAACTTAGAGAACTGATTGGATTATTTGAACAGTTTAAATAGATTAATGAAACTGGCATATTTGAAAGGGCAGATAATTGATTAAAGGAACAGTTTAGTTGGGTTAAGTTGGCAGGTAAAGTGTTAAGATTACTAAGAGAGTTATAGGAGCAATTTAACTCTGTGAGGGAATCGGGCAAAACAGGTAAAGTATTTATATTATTGGAAGTAATGGTTACTGTTCGCAACGATGTTGGCAATGGATGTGCAACATTCGTTACATTGTTACTATGCAGGTCAAGCGAAATCAAGCCGTATGGAAGTTCCGGCAGCGATTGTATTTGATTCCATTTTGCGGCAAAACTCTTTAGATTTTTAAAATGTTTAACTCCTGAAATATCTGTTATCCCTTTGCTGCTACAATCAATAGCAGTAATATTTAGCACATCGTTGCAGGTGGTATCTAACAGATTGTTCTGAAAACATTGGGCAAGACCGGAAGTTTTCAAATGGTTTACGAAGTTGGTATCGGGCAAGACAACGAACTGAGATTTACTCTCAAAAAAGGAAAGCAGGCAGCACATAAAAAAGGCAGACAGGGCATAATTTCTGCTGCATTTCCGCTCCCTTACCTCCTCCAAAAGGGGATAAACAGCTACTGCACCTTTTCTCAACGATTGATTGAGATTCATAATTTTTATGGTTTAATACTTACCCAATTTCACTTGCAATTTGTCCTAATGTTATAGTTACGGTATCTTGAATAAATGATTTTAAATTCGATTCCAATTCTGTTATCTCCGCTTCTAATGAAATGATATGCGGCTTTACATTGAGGGGCACACTTGTAATAGTATTATTATTTTGTCCTTTTCTGCTATATCCGTTTGATTTTCGTTTGCCATTAGTCGAAGACTCTATAAACTCTAAAAATGCACCAACTGCAACGGTTGAATCGTCATAACCATAGTGGTGTATAGAAATTACAAGTTGATATTGTCTTTCTTCAGAAAGAACAAATGCAACTTTAAACCAACCTCTTGGTAATGTTCTATTAAAAAAGTAGTCGTGTAGAATTGCGTAGTCAACAATTTGATGTGAAAACCAAAAATATCTTTCAGATTCAGGGTATGCCAAATCTATGTAGATTTTTGCAACTTCTTCGGGAATCCGTTTTTTTAGTTCTTTTTCGGTTTCATTAAGTACGGTATTGCAGTATTTGAATATTTGTATTCTATTCTGTTGGATTTTGTCTAAGCGTTCTCTTTGAATGCCGTGTTTCCATGTTTCTACCTTTTGCGAGAAAACGTCTGCAATTTCTTCCAAAGATTTCTTTGATGAAGATGTATCGAGTTTGAGGTTTAATACTTCCTCAATATTTCGTTTTTCAACTTCGCAAAAATAGTCAACAAGGCTTTGTGGCTCGTTCTTATCGGCTTCTTCTAAACTATCAATGTATTTTTTCTTTTCACTCCCCTTTACAGTAAATGGAAATAGTCCATGTCGAATTAAAATCAAACTCGCCAATAACCTTGCTAATCTTCCGTTGCCGTCTTGAAAAGGATGTATCTGTGTGAAAGCATGATGAAACTAAGCTGCTATAATCACAGGCTTAATTTTTCTATCATCCAAAACTGATAATGCTGAAATCAGGTTGTCAATTTCTGCATCAACATGTACTGGTGGACAATAAAGAAAAACAGTTCCATCAATACGTTTGGGATTGTTTTCAAACTTTTTAAACTGTCCTTTAAGAAGATCGACTTTTACTATGTTACCTAAAGTATCAACTGCATCGGTCGTGTCTTGATGCTGAGTAATTAGTTGATGAAGTTCTAAAATAAACCCTTTAGTAATTTTTCGATTTTGCTTTACAACATCAAATACAAAGTCAATTGCATGAAAATGATCCTTTAGATATGCAAACAATTGTTTGGGTGCAATATTTGTGTCTCCGTGTTGTAAATATGATTCTACAAAGCCTTCTTTTATGAATGTTTGCGTAATGCCTTCTTTCAGGTCGTAAAGTTTCTCAACAATACCCGTTTCGATGGCATGTTGTCGCTTTAACTTGTTTAAGAAGTCTTCGTATTCTTCTGAACCTTCCTTTAGCTGTTCTCTTTTTCTAAACCAAGACGGAGCAAGGTCGTCAAGTTTTGATGTGTTTGAGGATAGCCATTTTTCGTCAAAACGTATTGGCTGCCAAATTGCAACTTGTTTTTCCATATTATCAAGGCGAATTTACGAATATATATCATGATAGTTTGTTACCTCCAGTGCTTGCTTGTCTGCTGTGGGTTGTCGGTCTGTCTGTTGTTGTCATTTTACACTGTCGGGAATGAGGTGCTAATAACAGCACTGTTTGCGCAAGTTTCGCCTTCGCCTGCGATTATTTCAGCAAGCCAAATGCCGAAGATGTGTTTGAAACAATCTACGATATGATGCACGAAGCAGAGCCGGAAGGCTTTCCTAAATGGTGAGAGGTGTTAGCTGCCGAAGTTTTGTGGAACTTCGGGGACTTGCATGACGTTTGCCTATTGCAGCGTATTTGTCTCGCAAGTCCCCAGAGACCTATGAGAGTATTATAATACCTCCGCTTTAAATCCCTTGCTTTTAATAATACCAATTACTTCGTCTTCGGTAATGCCTTCCAATTGTACCGTTAATATTTTATCGGGATTACTGATATCTACATTCCATTTAGATACACCAACATGGTTATCTAAATCGGCTTGCACTTTTGATACACATCCACCACAACTAAGATTGGTTTTGAATTTTATTTCTTTGTTTTCCATTGTTCTGATTTTTAAATGTTGATTGATACTGCAAATTTCGAAATAGTACAGCGATTGACTGTTGCGTTATTTCTTATTTGATTTGTAAGTTTTACTTTTTCCATTTCAACCGCAAACTGTTACTCACTACACTCACACTGCTCAAAGCCATTGCTGCGCCTGCAATCATTGGGTTGAGTAAGAAGCCGTTTATTGGATAAAGAATACCGGCTGCGATGGGGATGCCAATTACATTGTAGATAAATGCCCAAAACAAATTTTGTTTGATGGTGGCTACCGTGTCTTTTGATAGCTTGATGGCTTGTGGTATTTTACTTAGGTCGGATGAAATGATGGTCATTTTTGCTACGTCCATGGCTATATCGCTTCCCTTGCCCATTGCAATACTTACATCAGCAGTTGCTAATGCGGTACTGTCGTTTATTCCGTCTCCAACCATTGCTACAACTCTTCCCTGGCTTTGCAATTCTTTTACAAAGTCGGCTTTGTGTTGCGGCAATACTTCTGCTTTGTAATGCTGTATGCCTGTTTGTGCAGCAATGGCTTTTGCAGTGGCTTCATTATCGCCTGTAAGCATATAGAGGTCAATACCCATATCCTGTAACTGTTTGATAGCAGCAACGGATGTTTCCTTTATTTTATCTGAAATAGCAATAACAGAAAGTGCTTGTGAACTATCAGCAAACCAAATAACGGTTTTGGATTGATTGCCCCATTTATCGGCTTGCTGTTGTAATGTTGTTGCAATGCTGATATTGTTTTCAGCCAATAGTTTTTTATTGCCTACAAAATAAGTTTCATTGTTGTATTGTGCTTTGGCACCTTTACCCGTAATACTCTCAAAGGAAGTTAATGCAACGCTTTGTGCCTTCTCGAAATATTTCACCACCGCTTCTGCCAATGGGTGTTCCGATTGTTTTTCGATACTCAATAAAATAACTGCAGCGGCTTCATCATTATTCAACCATTGTATGCCGGTAACCTGCGGACGACCTTCGGTAATGGTTCCGGTTTTATCCAAAATAATAGCATTTACTTTTTTAGCCAGTTCCAAACTTTCTGCATCCTTAATTAAAATTCCGTTTTCTGCACCTTTACCTACACCCACCATAATGGCGGTTGGGGTTGCCAATCCTAACGCACAGGGACAAGCGATAACCAATACCGTAACGGCAGCCATTAATCCTTGTACCACTCCATTTTCTCCACCCAATGCCAACCATAATATAAATGTGAGTACAGCGATTGCGATGACTATCGGCACAAAAATACCTGCAATTTTATCTACCAATTTTTGTACGGGTGCTTTACTGCCTTGTGCATCCTGCACCATTTTTACTATTTGAGCAAGCATGGTTTCTTTACCAACCTTCACCGCTTTAAACTGAAAACTTCCTTTTTGATTAATGGTTCCGGCAAACACTTTTTCATTTTCTTTTTTCAATACTGGCACCGGCTCACCACTCAGCATACTTTCGTCCACATAAGAGTTGCCCGATAGTACCATACCATCAACAGCAATTTTTTCACCGGGTTTTACAAGGATGATATCACCTACATTCACGGCTTCAATAGCTATTTGTTTTTCCAATCCATCTGCCAATAAAATTGTTACTGTTTTAGGTTGCAATCCCATCAATTTTTTTATGGCAGACGATGTGTTGCCTTTTGCTTTTTCTTCTAATAATTTACCTAATAAAATAAAAGCAATAACAACTGCTGCTGCTTCAAAATACACATGCGGATGTAAACCACGTTGATGCCAAAAATTAGCAAACAACATATTGAACACACTAAACAAATAAGCAATGCCCGTACTCAATGCCACCAAGGTATCCATATTGGCTGAACGGTGTTTGGCTTGTTTCCAGGCGTTGATGAAAAAATCCCTGCCTAACCATACTACTACAGGTGTAGAAAATGCCCACATAATTAAATTGGCATAAGGCATATTCATAAAGAACATACCAATAACCACAACGGGCAAAGAAAAGATGACTGCCCAGATGGTTTTGTTTTTTAGTTGTTGATATTTTTCTGCATGGATGCTTTCAAGTGTTTCCTGTTGTTTACTTTCTTCTTCAATTAATAAATTATAACCTATAGATTGCACAGTTTTTTGCAGTTTTTCGGCATTGGTCATATTGGGAAGAAATTCAACGGTGAGATTTCCTGTAGCAAAATTTACTGACGCATTCACTACGCCTTCCTGCTGCTGTGTAATGCTTTCAACACTGCCGGCACAAGAAGCACAGGTCATACCCAATACGGGGAAAGTATGTTTGACGGTAGAAACACCATAGCCTAAATCTTTAATGGCTTTTACCGCATCGCTTACCACTTCATTATCCTTTACGGTAATAGCAGCCCTGCGATTGTTGAGTTCTACTTTGTGTGATTCGATGCCTTTTACCTGTGCCAGTCCTTTATCAACTATTAAAGCACAATGCTCACTCTCTACGTTTTCGAGCGGCAGGTAAATGGTTTCTTTATTTTGAGTTGCCATAATCTGTTATTTTAATTCGCTATACAAAGTTGGCGATTATAACAGCAATGGATGTTGTGGAATTATAGAATTGATTTGTAAAATTTATAGTTTGTCCAGCGGTTTTCTTTTGTCTTCTTTTATTTGTTTAAAATGACTTGGGGTGAGCCCGGTTACTTTTTTGAATTGATTGCTCAAATAGGCTACACTCGAATAGTTAAGCTGGAAAGCAATTTCGCTCAGAGATAATTCATCGTAAATCAAAAGTTCTTTCACCTTTTCAATTTTTTGAGCAATAAAATATTTCTCGATGGTGATGCCTTCCACTTCCGAAAACAGGTTGGATAAATAATTATAATCGTGGTGCAGTTTATGGCTCAACACTTCAGAAAGATTAGACTTGCTATCATTGTCTTGATGATGTACCAAGTCTATAATGGTATTTTTTATCTGCTCAATGAGCCTGCTTTTTTTATCGTCAATTAATTCAAATCCGAAAGTTTGTAAATGATTATTGATGATTTCTTTTTCGGTGTCGGTGATTTCCTTTTCCAATTCCAATTCGCCCAATTTTATATTCTGCGGATGATAACCCAGCTTTTGCAATTCGTTTTCCACTACCATAATGCAGCGGTTGCAAACCATGTTTTTGATGTAGAGTTTCATTACTGTTCTATTATTCTTCAAACGGTATTATAGTTGATTCTGAAATTTGTTTTTACATCAATTATCCTTCTCCAATGAGCGGTGGTTTTGACAACATCCTTTTGTCTTGTTCTGAAATAGCCGCCAACGGTTTTCGGATTGCCGAAGGCGGGGCATTTCAGCACTACTGTTCATTTGAAAAACTAAAGTTGAATATAGCACAAATGTTTCATAGAAGTTCGTCACCCCCGCTTTTGGCAATACCTTGTTAGCGGCTGGTTTACTACTTGTCATCTGCGATTGTGATATGCTCAACATTTCTCACTCTATTTTTTTCTAAGTCGTCAGGATTAACAAAGTAATACTTTACCTCAATGTCAGGATTTACCATTTTACGAATTGCTTTTGCCAATTGTCGTCCCTGCTCATTGTGTTGTCGCAAAACTGATAGGTCAGGAGGGTTTAAAATTTTTACACCATTCTCATACTTGTATTCATCCCATTTGTCAGGATTTGTTGCAACCCAAGTTGAAAAGGTATCAACAAAATTTTTGTCAGCATTGGAAATGTTTTCAGGTTTAAGGTATCCTTTTAAAGTATAAAGACCTGTCGGATTATACCCTGCAAATACTGTTAGGAATTTTTCTGGTTTGTCGGCAAAGATTTCTGAAATTGATTTTGCTCCGTAATCTTTTAGTAGCTGAACTATTTTTTTCATTGGTTCAGCACCGCCTCTATCTTCTGTCTCTTCAAAAAACTGGTCAAACTCTGCCCAATCTAAGAGTGATTCAGCTGTATCACTTGAAACACAATTTGGATTTGCTCCGGCTTTAAGCAACAATTCAACTACTTCTGGCCTTTGGGTTAATGCAGCATCAAATAAGCAGTTAAATCCTTCTTCTGCATTGTCAATGTCGGCACCCAAGACGATAATCAGTTGAATAAACTTTGTATCAAGTCCATCTTGAATATTGGAGATTGCATCTATCAAAACGCTGTCACCTTTACTATCAACAGCATTGATGTTAGCACCTTTGGTAATCAAGTTACGGACTTTTTTCTCATCAGGTTTGTCCTTAGTAAATTCAGCAAAAAGTGAATTGTCAAGGTCGTTGTCTGTCCATCTAAAACTCATTTTATTACTTTCATTGTAATCATTAATTGTCGTGTTTGCTCTGTCGCTCAAAACTTGCCGCTAACTCGCTGACTTACGCACCAAACTTACGAGAACAAACTCAAAACAGGGTGAATTTGCGCAAGTTTCGCCTGCAATATGTTCAGTAAGCAAAATGCCGTGGAGGTGTTTGAAACTATTTACGATAGGATGCACGAAGCGGAGACGGAGGATTTTCCAAAATGGTGAAAGATGTTTTTAAAGCGCATTTCAAAACATTATCCCCACGCCCGCGGTCATACGTTGATAGGTTCTGTAAATATCAAACACCGGGCTGCCCTCAAAATCGTATCTAAAAGTGGAACGGCTTTTTTGCACGGCATAGCCAATGTTTAATGCCACCGATACCCGGCTTTGGGTGTAGAAACGTACTCCTGCCGAAGTTGCAACATACACGCCTCCATAATTGGGTTTTCGCGTAAATACCAAACTTTCCGATTCGTTTTCTTGTACTAAAAACCCATAGCCTGCATCAACCGATGCAAAGGGTGTAATTTTTCTTTTTAAAAATTCCGACTGCACTCGGCAAAAAAGCGGAACAAATGATTGGAAATGCCCTGTATATCTATCGAACCCAACGCCCCCGCCAATAAATAAATAAGGAAAAAATCGATAGCCATGTATAGTGCGCAAACTAATGGCAATGTTTTCTCTGCGTTGCACCAAATCATCGCAGTAGTAGCAGTTTTTGGGAATGGAATACACTTTTTCAAAGCCAACCAACACGCCCGTTTCTACACTGCCCATGTAACCCTTATGCTTTGCATAAAACATCTTTGATGGTCTTTGCAATAAACTGTCTTTTTTTTGTGCATGCAGCAACTGAGTAAGCGCAACAGAACAAATTATAGCAGTAATTTTGAATGTGTTTTTAAGCATCAGGCAACGGTTTTGAAATATGAAACGTTTGTAGGTGATAGAAAGGTTGTCTCACTCAAAAAAAATAATAGTATGAATCGCATTCTTATTCTCCTTGTTATTGCCGTTTGTAGTTTTTCATCGTGTAAAAAAGATTGCTTGCAAACGGTAACTTATACAACTTACGAACCCGTTTATATTTCTAAGGAAGAACTGCGCAGTGCTGTAAAAACAATGCCGGCTCAAGCACTGAAAAAGCCAGGCAAAATTTATTTGTTTGGCAAGTATCTTTTCGTGAATGAAATTGATAAAGGCATACACATTATTGACAACAGCAACCCTTCTTCTCCGCAAAAAATTTCATTCATCAATATTCCGGGAAACCTCGATATGGCGGTGATTGGCGATGTGCTTTATGCCGATAGCTATGTTGATTTAGTAACACTGAATATTGCAAATCCGCTTGCAGCAATTGAAGTGAACAGAATAGAAAATGCTATTCCCGACAGAAGTTTTGCGGGTTATTACTACGACCCCTCAAAAGGTGTTGTAACCGAATGGAAGGAAGTGCAAAAAACCGATAGTTTAAATGCCGATTGCAGTGGCAGCAACGGTGGCTGGTGGGGCGGTGGCGGCCCTTTTTTAGAAGATAACTTTGGCGGACCCGTAGCAAATACTGCCGGTGGTGTAAAAACAACTACTATCGCTTCGGGTAAAGGCGGCTCTATGGCTCGCTTTGCTATTTCCGGCAGTCGCTTGTACATAGTTGATAACAGTAATCTCAAAGCATTTTCTATCAGTAATCCTGCGCAACCGATACAAGCATCAACGGCAAACATCGGCTGGGATATCGAAACTATTTTTCCTTACCAAGATAAGCTCTTTATTGGTTCGCAAACAGGCATGAGAATTTATTCATTGAGCAACCCCGATGTGCCGGCAATGTTGGGTAGCTACATGCACATGACGGCTTGCGACCCGGTAGTGGTAGAAGGCAGTCATGCATTTGTAACACTACGTTCGGGATCGCCTTGTACCAATGCAAACAATCAATTAGATGTGATTGATATATCCAATGCTGCCGCTCCCAAGTTGCTCACTACTTATCCTTTTACTAACCCTCATGGCTTGGGAATTGACAACGGCACTTTGTTTATTTGCGATGGCAGCGATGGCTTAAAAGTGTTTGATGCAACAGATGTAATGAAAATTACCGCCAATTCACTTTCGCATTTTAAAAATATTCAATCAACAGATGTGATACCGCATAACAAACGCTTATGGATGACGGGGGCTGATGGTTTGTATCAATACAACTATGGTGATATAAACAACATAACTTTGTTGAGCAAAATTGGCAAAGAATAAAACGATAAATTCGGCACAAGCATACTTTGGCACAAAGCCAGTGTGCAACTAACTAAATGGAAGTAGCCTATAAGCAAACCTTGCAGGAACTAATAGATGGATGTCTTGACAATAATCGCACGGCACAAAAGCGTTTGTACGAAAGATATTACGGACAGTTGATGGGCGTGTGTATGAGGTATGCCTCGTGCAAAGACGATGCAACAGTAATGCTGAATAATGCTTTTATGAAAATTTTTACAACAATAAAACAGTGTAAAAATACGGGAGGAAATTTTGAAGGTTGGATGTATCGCATTGTAGTGAATACCGCAATAGATCAATTGCGTAGCGAAACCCGCCACCAACACACCGATATAGAAAAAGCAGTGTATAAAGAAGAAAGTTTTGATGTGATAGCAAGTATGGAAGCCGAAGAAATAATTGCATTGGTGAACCAACTCACGCCTGCTTATCGTGCAGTGTTCAACCTATTTGCAATAGAAGGTTTTACTCATGTAGAAATAGCAGAGATGCTGGATATAAACGAGGGAACTTCTAAAAGCAATTTGTTTAAAGCACGAATGAAATTGCAAGAAATGATTCGATTAAGAAACGAAGTAAAAGTTGATGTTTATGCAAAATGAAATGAATGATAAAAGGCTGCGTGAAAAGCTCGGCAGTTACCATGCTCCATTTGATGCAAATGCATGGACGCAAATGAATGCAATGCTCGATAATCGGAAAAAGCGCAGGGGCTTCTTTTGGTTATGGTTTAGCGGCACATCTGTAGCAGCGGTGATGGCCGCAATGTCGCTAACATTGCTATCGCCACAGCAAAATGCTATTGAATCTGCCGAGCTTACATCTGCTGTTGTTGCTGAAAGTGTTTCATCAGAAACTACTCAGTTCAAATCAAACGAATTGATGGAGCATAGCTCAGCAGCGCAAACAGGCAACGCAAAAAATATTCATAACGCAAAAGTTGCATCACATCTGTTAGCAACGAATGAAAGTAACGCAACCCTGTTATTATCAGAAAATCGCTCCATATCGAAAAGCGATGAAAATACATCCTCAAGTAAGTCTTTGCGCAAAGCAGCAAAACGCAAATACAAGGCATTGATTACACATAACCATCAATCCACACAAAGCTCTGTTAAAGCATCCATAACAGAGGAGAAAAGCTCAGAGCCAATTGGTGCAGAAAGCAAAAGCGTGCTGTTAGCTTCTATCAATCCGCTTCCGGTAGTTTTGTTAAGTACAAGCAACAGCGAAAATGAAATTTCAAAGAAAACTGATGCAGAGGAAGGGGTTGTAAAACTTCCTATAAAGCGAAAGTTGTTTCATTACGAATTGGGTATTGTTGCCGGGGCTTCGGCTTCGTTTACACAAGGTATATTTTATAATAATCCAAATTGGTTTGCAGGTGTTCAACAAGCATTCCGTTTTGGCAAGTATGTAGCTGTTACAAATGCCATTCAATACAGCAAAACAGCTTTTTCGCTACATCATGTTGCAAACACCGATAGCGCTTTTTCGCCTTCGTACTATTCCTCAACTATTCATTCGGTAGCTATTCCTATTGGTTTAAATGTATATCCCGTATCATCTAAAAAAGTGAACTGGTATTTAGGTGTCGGAATAGTGAATCACATAAAAGTAAAAGAGAACTTAAATTTTGAAGTGCCCGATGAAGTTGCGAAGCAGATGGATAATCTTGCTAACAATGTTCCTACCACATCTGGCAATATTGTTGAACAGTTTTGGAACGAAAAAAGCAAGTCTGCGGCTTCCAACAATCAATATCGCTTAGGAAGCAAACATTACTTTGCAAATTTCTACGCCACCACGGGTGTAGAGGTTAAAATATTACCAATGTTACTAATGAATGTTGGCGCCACTTATCAGCTAAACATTACTGGCACAGGCAAGCAAAACGCCCGCCCAATGTATTTTGGTGGCGAAGCGGGTTTGCGATATAGGTTTTAATCGGCCTTGTAAGATTTGTGCGCGGCTGTTGTTTTGTTAAGATATTTTCAAAGCAACTTAGCTCACCGCAACCACACAAAATAATTACTTTCGGAACGCAAAACGCAGACATTTATATGAAACATACTTTCCTTTCATTGGCTTTTCTTGTATCGGCTATTACTATTTTTTCGCAGCCAAATAGTGCTGGGCGTTCGGTTTTAGACCCTGCTTACGAACCATTTTATCATGGTGTGGCAAGTGGCGATCCTTTATCCGATAGAGTTATTTTGTGGACGCGCATTACCACCTCGGCTCTCACCGAAAATGTGATGTGGGAAATTGCTACCGATGTAAATTTTACCAATATTGTAAACAGCGGCTCTGTTACTACCGATGATAGCAAAGATTTTACTGTAAAAGTAGATGCAATGGGCTTGCAGGCAAACACTTGGTATTACTACCGTTTTAATGGGCAAGGAAAGTATTCGGTAACCGGCAGAACGCGCACCGCACCTGCTACTGGTGTTAGCAATTTGCGTTTTGCTGTATTAAGCTGTGCCAACTTGCCAAATGGTTTTTTTCATGTTTATAGAAACATTATAAACAGAAACGAAGTGGATGCCGTATTGCATCTTGGCGACTATCTATATGAGGGTAAAAAGGCATCGCTGGTGCCCAATGATTCTTCTCGCAACCATGAACCCGACAACGAAATTCTTACGCTCGCAGATTATCGTATGCGCCACTCGCAATACAAACTTGATGAAGACTTGCGCGAATGCCACCGCCAGTTTCCTTTTATATGCGTGTGGGACGACCACGAAACAGCCAACGATAGTTGGAAAGGCGGGGCGGGCAACCACACCCCCGGCACCGAAGGAAATTGGTACGACAGAAAAGGCTCTGGTATAAAAGCCTATTTTGAATGGATGCCGTTGCGTCCGGTTTCGCCTTCAAACGATACAAGCATTTATCGCACACTAAGTTTTGGTAGCCTTGCCGATGTAATTATGGTTGATACTCGCTTAGAAGGACGTGATGAGCAAGTGCCGGGTATTCTTGTGCCGCAAACTAATGCCACTTTGCAAGATAGCACCAGAACATTGTTTGGCGCACCACAATTGGCATGGTTCAATAATCAACTTAAAAATTCAACAGCTACATGGAAAATTGTAGGCAATCAAGTAATGGTTGCACCACTTACGGTTGGTGTTTCTGTTGTAAACCCCGACCAATGGGATGGCTACCCATTCGATAGAAAAAAAGTGTTCGATAACATCATGGGCAACAACATCAACAATGTAGTTTTTCTTACAGGAGATATTCATACTTCGTGGGCAAACGATGTGCCTTACGACCGCGGCATTTATAACGCAAGTACAGGTGCTGGCTCTGCGGCAGTAGAGTTTGTATGCGGCAGTGTAACCAGTGGTAACGATTTTAATGTAAGCTCGGGCATTATCCAGTCGAGCAATCCTCACATGAAATATATTGATTTGGTAAAGCGCGGTTACGTTCTGCTGGATATTACTGCCCAACGCACACAAGGCGATTGGATTCACGTATCGGATATTACACAAAAGCCTTTTACGGCAAGTGTTTCGGCATCGTGGGCTGTAAACTTGGGCGAAAGATTTTTGCGCTTAGCAGTATCGCCAATTGCTGCCCGCACAAATATGCCCAATCTTGTAGCAGCATTTACATCGGTAAGCAGTAACATAAAATCAGATATAGTTTCGTTGATGTGCTACCCCAATCCGTTTACAAAAGAAATTCAATTGCAGTATTATTTGTTTGAACCGGGCAACTCAACTGCTACCGTGTTTGACAAGAGAGGCAGAAAGGTTTTTGAACAACCATTGCCGGGCAGTTCCATTGGTTTACACGAAGCTAATTTACAATTAGACAAGCTGAACAAAGGCAATTACATAGTTCAAATTGTAACACCTAAAGGAACTATCGCGAAAGAAGTAATCAAGGTGCAGTAGTTTGGTTGTGCCATAAGTATTTAACCGCAAACATTTTTCCATGATAAAAAAGGCATTCAACTTTAAAAAATGGATTGATGAACATCGCCATCTTTTAAAACCACCGGTAATGAACCAGGTAGTGTATAAAGACAATGATGACTTTATTGTAATGGTAGTGGGCGGTCCCAATAAGCGCAAAGATTTTCATTACAATGAAACCGAGGAATTTTTCTATCAGTTAGAAGGAGATATTGTTGTAAAGATTGTAGAAGATGGAAAAATTGTGGACGTGCCAATTAACGAAGGCGATATTTTTTTGTTGCCTGCTCGTGTGCCACATTCGCCTCGCAGAACCGAGGGTAGTGTGGGCTTGGTAATGGAAATAAAGCGGCATCATGAAGTGTTAGATGCCTTTCAATGGTATTGCGAAAGTTGCAGCCATTTATTGTATGAAGAAAAATTATCTGTTCAAGATATTGTAAAAGACTTGCCCGTAGTGATGAACAAATTTTACGCTTCAACAGATTTGCGTACTTGCAATAAGTGCGGCTCTGTGATGGAAGTGCCCGAGTAATTATAAACTGGAGGTTCTTCCGCCATCTACTGGCACGTTGATACCGGTGATATAGGATGCCGCTGGCGAGCATAAAAATGCAACTGCTGCGGCAATCTCTTCAGGTTTTGCAAAACGTTTCATCGGTATTTCGCGCTTCATTTCTTCTTCTATTAAATTTTGTTCTACCGCATGGTTTTTTGCCTTGTTGTCAATAATAGTTTGCAGCCTTTCGGTGGATGTAGCACCCGGCAAAACATTATTTACTGTAATGCCGAATTCTGCCAATTCATTCGCCATTGTTTTTGCCCAGTTTGCTACTGCAGCACGAATGGTGTTGCTTACGCCAAGGTTTGGCAACGGTTGTTTTACCGAAGTAGAAATGATGTTTACAATTCTGCCATAGCCCGATGTTTTCATACCATCGGCAAGCAAACCGGTAAGAAAATGGTTGCCCAAAAGATGTGCTTCAAAAGCACTTACAAACTCATCTTCTTTTGCTAAGGTTATTTTGCCCGATGGTGGACCTCCGGTATTGTTCACAAGAATGTGATATGTTTTTGCAGTTTTTTTAAGGTGGCGTTCCACGGCTGCTTTCATCTTCTCGGGTTGGCTGAAATCGGCAACCAAATAGTCGTGATTTTGCCCACTTTTACTGATAAAACTAAGGTCAATTAAGTTTTGCATCAAGGCGGTTTCGGTGCGCCCAACAAAAGTGATGTTGGCACCCAATTCTGCCAATGCAAATGCCGATGCTTTGCCGATGCCTTTGCTGCTGCCGCCCACAAAAGCGTTTTTTCCGGTGAGGTCTAAATTCATTTAGTCTTTATTTTCAAATTTATGCACTCGCAAGGTTTCAAAATATTGGCGGCTTTGCAAGAAGTGAAAAACATATTTTCTGTCAATATCTATTACGCGTTTGTACATATTGGATGCAAAACATCTCGGTTACTTTTTTTGGCAATAAGAAGTAAAACAATAGCAATTGCGTTTTCTACATTCGCACCATGAATTTGAAGAAAGATACTGTTTTCTATATTCTGCTTTTTAGTAGCATAGCATATACTTTGCTTTTGCTCCCAGCATCTTTTATGTCGTTGAACAGTCCATTTTTAATGAAGGGAGAAATTGGCGGCACCATCAGCGAATGGATAAATTTTATTTCCATAGTTAGTTTTCCGGCAGTAGTGCTTGCGGGTATTTTTGTTGGGTGGAGCAGCTATAATGGCGATAAGCTGCGCGTGGCATTGGCTTGCATTTCGATGCCTTTGGTAAATTTGTTTTTGTTTTTAGTTACTTGGTAGTATGTACGATTGCTCATTGCAATAAGTATAATTATGCTAATGAGTTCAATAACTCTGCAAATGATTTTGCTTGATTTTTTCTCGAAAATTTTTGATAGTTGTTGTTATAAGCTGCTGGTGATTGGCGTGCAAAATTTTGATAATGAAATTGCAGTTGAGCAAAAGCAGATGCTGTGTCGGTGAAGTCGCACATATCTTCTCTGCCGCATTCGGCAAGCAGTTTTGCAGCATCTCCTTGCAATGGACCAAAAGCGAGTATGGGTTTTTTAGTTGCCAGATATTCAAATATTTTTCCGGTGATGATGCGTTCATTATCGGGTACTGCAGGCACAACAAACAGCAATGCATCTGCATGGCACATCAATTGCACTGCTTCGCTGTGGGGCACAAAATCATTGTAGCTCACTACCCCATCTACACCCATCTGCTTAATAAGTTGTTTTACGCCTTCATCTACTCTTCCGGTAAACTCAATTTTTAGTTTTGCTTTTTCTTCTTTCAGCAGTTTTTTCACTGCTTGCCAAAAACACGGAATTGCCTGCGATGCAAAAAGATTACCTACATATCGAATTGTAAAAACCGAATTTTCTTCCGCACCGTCAGTCGCAAAACTATCGGCTTCATCAAAGCCATTCCAAATCACTTCGATTCTTTTCGCTCTGCTTTGAAACTCTTTTTGCATAGACGGGCCAATAACCGCAATGCTATCAGCGCGTTTCAATACTTCGGTTTCCAAATGTAAATCTTGACGCTTTGCCCAATTGGTACGCGGCAAAAAAGTATTGGTAAAAATACTGGTCCACGGGTCGCGAAAGTCGGCAATCCATTTCACGCCAAACTGCTTTTGCAACATCATTCCAATCAGATGTGTGCTGTGTGGCGGCCCTGTGGTGATAACTGCTTCAATCTTTTTCGATTGAATGATTTTTGCGCCTTCACTAACGGCATACTTTACCCAGCCTTTTCGTGCATCGGGAATAAAAAAATTGGCACGAATAAACTCTGCTGTTTTTTGAAAAAATGATTTTTCGGAAGCATTGTCCAACATTGCTGTAGGCAACTGTTTTCCTTTTTTGCCGCGCAACAAATTGTAAATTTCAAACGGCTCAAATGTTTCTGTTTTGTGTACTTCTACTCTTGGGTCAATTTCTTTTTCCAACGATTCGTCAAGGTATGGATAGCTGCCATCCTTTACCGTAACAACTATTGGCAGCCAGCCGTTTTCGGGCAAATACTTTGTAAACTTCAACCATCGCTGCACCGCCACGCCTCCTGCCGGTGGAAAGTAATAAGTAAAAATGAGTACGTGTTTCAATGGCGTGCTATTAGAAAATTATTTCTTCGGCTTTGCAGCAGGTTTTGCATCTGCGGTTTGTTGCTGCTGCATTTCGCGCACATTCATACCCACTACCGCAAGCAAGAAAATGATAAGTAATGCAGAGCCGGCATAAGCAATTTTGTTACCTACTACAAATGCTTTGGGTTCTAAACGAAACTCCACCGTATGTTTTCCGGCAGAAAGTTCTAAGCCGCGCAGCACATAGTTTACACGCGCATATTCTGTTTGTTTGCCATCTACATAACACAACCAATCGGGATAATACACTTCTGAAAGCACTGCAAAATTTTTGCCCGTGCCATTGTACTCGTAGGTAATTTTGTTTGGCGAAAAAAATGTTTGTGCAATTGTGCTGCCTTCGGTATTGTATTCGGTTGAAGTAGTTATTGCCTTGAATCGTTCATCAACAATTGCAGTTTCGGAAGGCGAAAATGTAGCATCGCCAAGTGTGCTAATTTCTTCGTCAGCGTTTTTCACTACGCGAATATTTTTCACCAACCAGGCATTGCCCAAAGCTCCCGGATTGCGCTGTGCTTGTGGTTGCCCATCATTGCCTTTTTGTATTACATACTTGGTGTTCAGCATATTGATAACCTGCGGAGTACCTTTAGAAATATGCTCTTCAATTAAATCTTGATAGCGAATCAGTTTTGCTGCATGGTAGCCGCCAATATGATTATGATGGTAAGAAGTAATCGCATCGTTGAAAGGGTCGCGCGAAAGGTTGTAAACACGGTAGTTTACATCGGAATCGCGAAGAATTTCCGCATCGGCTTGTGTCATGGCAAATGCGGTTTCATAGTCAGTTTTTTCAACAAAATTTTCATCGTTTAAATATCGCTTTCCTACACTCCATCCATCCACCAACATCAATGCACCCAAGCTGCCTATCAGTAATATTTCCGATACTTTTTTCTGAACAAAGAACCACAACAAACCAAACGCTGCCGCAATAAAGAATAATGCTCTGAAGCCATCGCTACGCAACATATCTGCACGGTCTTGTTTTAGTGCCTCGGTAAGAAAGGTCAAGCCTTGTTCATTCATTTGCTTATCGCTTTCGGCATTGAAACCGAAAAACATACTTCCGAATACTCCAAACAACAAAGCGATGGCACCTGCAATACCTCCGGCAATCATCAATTGTTTTTTAGTTTTTTCTGCATCAATCTTCGATTTCAGCAATTCATTTAAACCTAAAAAACCAACTAATGGAAATAGCACCTGCGCTATCACCAATGCCATAGAAGGCGTGCGGAATTTATTGAAGAAAGGAAGTGTTTCAAATGCAATTTTGAAGAAAGGAGTGTTGTGCCCGAATGCTAGCAAAAATGAAATAACACTAAGCGCAACCGCCCACCACTTCAATGTGTTCTGCCATGCGAGCAAGGAAAACAAAAACAAGAAAACAACAATGGCACCAAAGTAAACCGGACCCGAAGTAAAAGGTTGATTGCCCCAATATGTAGGTGCCTGTTGAGCGTAAGAAAGCGGATATCCTTTTTGCTGCAGTGCCTTTCCAAAATTTGATTCCTCGCCAATATCTGTGCCGCTGCCGCCACCTTTTATATTTGGCAGCAAAACACTTAAGAATTCAAAATCGCTTGCACCATAACTCCAGCGCGAGGCATATTCAAAATCCAGGCCGCCATCTGTGCTTGCCTTTTTGCGCGTCAGTTCACTGCTGCCACCGCGAATAGTTTCTTTGCCATAATCGCGCGTCATCCACAGGTTAGCAATATTTGGCACCACGGCTAATGCTGCGGCAATCACTAACACACCTGTTGCTTTGGCAAAGTGCGGCAGGTTCTTTTGTATCACTGCATTTATCAATTCATACAAGCCAAGCAAACCCACCATTATCATCAGGTAATAAGTTACCTGTAAATGGTTGGCGGCAATGGCAAGCGAAAGTGAGAATGCTGTCAGCGCAGCACCCGCCAGAATATTTTTCCGATAAGCGAGTAACACACCTCCCAACACTGGTGCCATTAAAGCCATAGCCTGCACTTTGGTATTGTGTCCGGCTTCAATAGATATAAGCGTAAAAGAAGAAAGTCCGAAAGCCACCGCGCCTGCAATTGCCAGCCATTGGCTGACACCAAAGCACAGCAGCAAAACATAGAAGCCAATGAAATGCAAAAACACCAATGAACTCACATCAGGGAAAATGCTGTTTACTCCCATCATAAATTTTGATGTAAGGTTACCCGGATACACCAGAGAAATCTGCGCGGAAGGCATACCCGAGAATGTGCGGGGTGTCCAAAGCGCAGGGTCACCGGGATGTTTTTCATTCCAGTCTAAAATATCATGGCTCATGGCTTTCCACTGGATGATATCGCCTTGTCGCAAAATCATTCCCTGAAAGTTGGGCATGAAATAAATGAATGTGAGAGTCGCAAAAACTGCAATGGCAATAAAGTGCGGTGTGAAACGCTTCAGCATGAATTAGATTTGAATTTGGGCGAAAATAGATATTTCCACCATTCGCAATTCAATGAACAAATATTATCCGTGAATCTTGCTGTTACTTAATAAATCTAATTGTTGTGGATACTCCATTTTGTTTTGCCATCAAAAAGTATGCGCCCTTAGCTAGAATAGAAATATCAATCTTAGACAAGGTCTCCCCTAGCGTGATTTTATGACCCAATAGTACTATGCCTTGTGCATTAAAAATTTCAATTGTGGTAGGTTCATAGGTATCTTCCTTATCCATACTCACATTTATAAAATCATTTGCAGGGTTTGGATATACTACGAAGTCTTCTTTATCGTTTTGTTCTGTTACAGATGAGATAACGATACTTGAATCCCAACCCTGCAACGCATAATTTATAAGATAATAAGCCTGATTGTTGTACAAAATATTTATGTATCCTAATAGAACTTCAGATGAGTCCACCTCCTTTTTTATGGCAATGAAATAGCTTGTATCATTTTTTGAAAAATTATTACATCTGGTGTATGAATAGTAAACTGCTTTGAAGTAAAAAAAATAGACTGAAGTATCATTCCATTCTTCATTAGTTTGAGAAATGGTATCATTAAAATAAAATACTCTAGCTAAAGGCAACTCATTTTTGCCATTTGGATAATCATTGCAATTACCGTTTGCGGGAACTGACGTAGTATCCCACATAAAAGCAATTTTAAAATCACTATTGTTTGAACTCACATTAAATTCATTAATAGCACCAACTCCCACATTCACACCAGGTATTGAACTTGGCTTGGTTACTTCTATAGTTTTATAAGCCAATTCTATATCAAACCTACCATCATAATCGATATCTATAGAATCTAACTGAGAAATTTCTTTGGGAGGACTAAATTCTGTGAGTAACAGATTTGATTTACTGCCCGCAATCAAAGTATTTTGGGCATAACATGAATTGCTTACCCAACACAAAACCACCGACAAAAGAAAAACCGAACTGGCATCGCTTGATTTTGCCATATGATATATTTTAGTTTAACGAAAGTAAACCAATTACTCCATACTATATATACTTACTCCTGAGCAAGGAATTATTGAAATCATCAGACAAAAAGCAGCAGTAAATTCCTTTTAGTACTCTCTGTCAATTGTAATTTTCTCTACCGGATTTGCTGTCATTTCAGCATAATCTTTACGGTTACGCGCAATCTCTAAACCCATAAAAATTGCATTGCGCAATGAACCCGGAGATGCCACATCCTTACCTGCAATGTCGTAAGCCGTGCCATGGTCGGGCGAGGTGCGCACCACAGGCAAACCCGCAGTGTAGTTAACACCTGTATCAAAAGTCAAAGTTTTGAAAGGCACCAAGCCTTGGTCGTGATACATTGCCAGCACCGCATCAAAATGACGATAGTGATGTGAGCCAAAAAATCCATCGGCAGCAAAGGGACCCAACACAATCATGCCTTTGTCTTTAGCGCGATTTACTGCCGGAACAATAAAGTCTTTCTCTTCTTTACCCAACAAATTGTTGTCACCGGCATGAGGATTCAAGCCCAACACTGCAATGCGCGGCTTGTGAATCATAAAGTCCTGCTTTAAAGAATGATGTAAGGCTTCAATTTTTGCGTAAATTGTATTGATGTCAATTGCACCCGCAACATCTTTTATAGAAAGATGATTGGTAACTAAACCCACGCGCAATACTTCATCGCACAACATCATCATGCTTTGTGTTGCGCCAACCTCCGCAGCGATATATTCTGTTTGCCCTCTAAAATCGGGATGATGCACTGCAATAGTCTGTTTGTTTACAGGTGCGGTAACCAACACATCTATCGAGCCATCTTTTAAATGTTTAATTCCTGCATTCAAAGCAATCATAGCGCGCGTTCCGGCTTCTTCCGATGCTTCACCAATTTTTATTTGCGCCTGCTCTGCCCAGCAGTTGAACACATTCGGCAATTTCGGGTTCAACTTTTCTAACGAAGTAATTTCGTGCATCAGAAAGTTCTGAACCTTCAACAACTTTGCGTGATAACTCATCACGGGGCGCGAACCGAAAATCACATAATCGGCAAAGCGAAAAAGTCGCTCATCCGAAAGTGTTTTAATGATTACCTCGGGCCCTATGCCATTGTAATCTCCTATACTGATACCAACTACTGGTTTTTGTTCCATCACAAAAAATTAAACCTCAATAGGCTTTCAAAACCAGTGAGGTTTGTTGATTAATATTTTTTCAAAAACTCGAACAGCAAACGAATTCCCACCCCTGTCCCACCTGTGCCGCGATACTCACTTTCGGCAGTGGTGAATGCAGTGCCGGCAATGTCTAAATGCAACCACGGGTAGTCAGTAAATTTTTCTAAGAATTTCCCTGCAGTAATCATGCCTGCCATTTCACCGCCAATGTTCTTTTGGTCGGCAATGCTGCTGTTCAGCATTTTGCCATATTCCTCCCATAATGGAAATTCCCAAACCCTTTCAAAGGTTTCCAAGCCTGTTGCTTCAAACTTGTCTTTCACTTCTTTTTTTGCAGTGCCCATGTATGCCGAGGCGTGTGCGCCCAATGCACGCATTGCAGCTCCTGTTAATGTAGCTACATCTACTACCAACTCGGGTTTATATCGTTTTGCAAAATGTAAAGCATCGGCAAGAATCATGCGGCCTTCGGCATCGGTATTTAGCACTTCTACGGTACTGCCGTCCATCATATTTATTACATCACCGGGTGTGTATGCAGTTTCGCCAGGGCGATTATCGGTAGCTGGAACTAAAGCGATAATGTGTAATGGCAGTTTAGCTTTTGCTGCGGCATAAATAGTTGCCGTTACACAAGCTGCTCCTGCCATATCGCACTTCATTTGGTCCATCGAGTTGCCGGTTGGCTTCAAACTTAAACCACCTGTGTCATACACCACGCCTTTGCCCACCAAAACGATAGGTTGTTTGTTTTTGTGTTTTGCCGGTTTGTATTCTATTACCGAAAATGTAGGTGGGTCTTGGCTGCCTTTATTTACGGCAAGCAGTCCACCCATTTTCAGGCTTTCAATTTTCTTTTTGTCAAACACTTCTGCTTTGATGCCGGCTTCTTTTGCAATAGACTTGATTTCAGCACCTAATTGAACTGCCGTTAAAAAAGAAACTGGTTCGTTTACCAATGTCTTTGCACGATACACAGCATCTACTACGGTATTTAACTCGTCAACGGCTGCCTTGCTTAATGCAGTTTTATCAATCAAAATTTTCTTCAACGATTTCTCGTTTTTTTCTTTGGTGGCATATTTTAAAAAACTGTAATTGCTTAATGCCAAACCTTCTAAAAATGATTTTACAACCGAGGTAAGCCCTGTGGCATTTGCCACGGCAACGGTGTCTAATTTGTTGCCATTAACACTGCGAGAAATTTGGTATCCAAATTTGCGTGCCGACTCGTCAATTTGCCATTGCTCGCCTTTGCCTTCCATATTGATAACATATAGCACTTCGCTACCCGAATTCAACACAAAAGGATTTACTTTCTGTTTGAATTTTGCCTGTGCAGTTTTAGCCAATTCGGGAGAAACAATGTTTGAAATTGTTTTCCAGTCGGTTTTATCATTTACTAATAAAACAAGGTTGCTTGCCTTACTTACGTCATTGCTTTGTGTTATGATTGCGCTCATTGTATATTACGTTGTTATAAAAGTGGGGCGAAGATAGCAAACGGAGGTACATTTGACGAGTGAAGTGAAAATACTTGGTGTAGCATTTGCCAATACTGATAACAACATGAAAACTATGGGAGAAGAATTAAAAAAATCGCTTGGGCAACACTTTTTGACGGATGAAGCCGTGCAACTAAAAATTGCTGAGGCAATTGGCGATTTAAGCTTGTATGAAACAGTAATTGAGATTGGCCCCGGAAAAGGTGCGCTTACCCAGCATTTGCTGAAAAAATATCATAGCAATTTATGGTTGATAGAGTTGGATAATCGCTGGGCGGCATGGCTAAAATCGAATTTTGCAGCCAAGCATTTCGACCACGGCAAAAGAATTTTGAATGAAGATTTTATGAAGCTCGATATGTCAAAATTCAAAGCTCCGATACATGTTGTTGGCAATTTTCCATACAATATTTCATCGCAAATAGTTTTTAAAATTATTGATGAAAAAGAAACCGTGCAAGCACTCACCGGCATGTTTCAAAAAGAAGTTGCAAAGCGCATTGCTGCATTGCCCGGCAAGAAAGATTATGGTGTGGTAAGCGTATTGGCTCAGGCCAGTTACGATTGCGAGTATCTTTTTGATGTGCCCGCAGAGTGCTTTTCGCCACCACCCAAAGTGGTAAGCGGTGTGATAAGGATGCAGCGCCACAACCGCCCCTTGGGTTGCGATGAAAAACTTTTTAAAAATGTGGTAAAGCAGGCTTTTACCCAACGCAGGAAAACATTGCGCAACAGCATTAAGTCTTTTTTGCAGGGCAAAAATGTAGATGCAAAAATTTTAGATAAACGTCCAGAGCAGTTGAGTATTCAAGAGTTTAGTGAATTAGTAAATTTGCTTGCGTAAATGAAAGCAGTTTTAATTACCGAGCCTGTACACGAGTTGCTACCACAAGGTTTGCAATTGTTGGGTTTTAAAGTTGTTCACCTGCCCGATATTCAGCGCAATGAAGTATTAGCTATTATTCATGATTTTGAAGGCTTAATCATCAATAGTAAAATTGTTGCAGACAGCGAATTGCTGCATGTTGCTACCAAACTAAAATTTGTTGCGCGCTGCGGGTCGGGTAAAGAAGTGATAGATTTTAAATTAGCAGCATTGCGTGGCATAGCATGCATTACTTCGCCCGAGGGTAATAGGCAAGCTGTGGCCGAGCAAGCACTTGGTATGTTGTTGTGCATAATGAATAATGTGCAAAAGGCGCACAACGAAATTAAAGAAGGACACTGGATTCGCGAAGCGAATAGAGGAAATGAACTTTTTGGTAAAACAGTAGGCATTATTGGCTATGGAAACACAGGCGAGGCTTTTGCTAATGTTCTTGCGGGCTTTAATGTAAAAGTGCTGGCTTATGATAAATATAAGAAAGGGTTTGCACAGAATTACATTTGCGAAAGTGCCATAGAAATGCTTTTTGCAGAGGCTGATGTTGTTAGCCTACACCTTCCACTTACCGAGGAAACTAAACACTTTGCTAATGAAGAGTTTTTTAAAAGTTTTAGAAAAAAAATTTGGTTTTTGAACTTATCTCGTGGAGTGTGTGTAAACACTTCGTCTTTGCTTCAGGCAATTGCAGATGGGAAAGTAGAAGCTGCCGCATTGGATGTGTTGGAGAATGAAAAAATAAACACACTCAATGCAGAAGAGCAAGTATGGTTTAGGCGGCTTACTATCAACCAACAAATATTACTTACACCACACATTGCCGGGTGGACACACGAATCGAAAAGAAAAATAGCTGAAGTGCTGCTTGAAAAAATAAGCAGTATTTATTGAGCGGTAAGATTTTTGTACACTATTGCAGATGCCCCAGCAATTACATCATCCAGCACATCAAAACTTGTACCCCTTGTCATAACACAAACAAGGTATGGCCCAGTTGGTGCGTAAACAATGCCACAGTCGTGCAACTGTTTAATGTTATTGTCGGCAAAGCCTCTTTCGCCAAACTTATGTGCCACAACTATGCCATCAGGTACGCCTGCAACAAGTCCTTGTTTAAAATCTGCCGCTGCAAGAATTTCCAATGCTTTTTCAGACATTGTGCGGTTTAAATAGGTAGCATTGTAAAGCATTCTGAAAAATGATGCATAGTCTTTTACAGACATGATGTCCACTTGGTTTGTCATATCGGGTACCATTAATCCCACATCAACTAATGTGTTTTCAATGCTGTTTGGCGGCAGGTTTATCAATATCAGATTTTTGGCATCGTTATCCGAGTAGGCAATCATTTTATACATCAATTCCTCTACTGTATATGACTTTCCCATTTTAACCAACCCGGTGTCTAAAATATTTGGTTGCACATCGTCTAAATGTCTGTCGAACAAAAATTTCTTTTTAAGAAAAGAAGGGTCTGATTCTGCTTTTTTAAATGCAGCAAGCATCACCGGAACTTTTAGCAAACTAGCGGGCGAGTAATTGCTTGTGGCATCAATACCAAATGCAGGGCCGTTATTCAAATCGCGGTAATAGATGGATACATGCGAAGCTTTACCTTCTCCCTTAATATTTGAAATGTAGCTTTCGAGTTCGCCTTTCATTTGGGCAAATGCTTCATCGTTTGATGGAGAAAAATTATCGCATTCTAAAAGTGGGTTGATAAATTTGTACCCTCCCGAGCGCAATTCTGTTGCTTTTATTTCTGTAGTGGCATTTGCAGTTGCTGTATCTTTACTCTTTGTAAAATTACCCAAAAAAAATCCTGCTATTGCACCCACTACCAAGCCAACTGCTAACCAAACAAGGCTTGTTTTTTGCGATAAAAAACTCATGTTATTGTACTATGTAAAAACTGTTTTTGTGTTGCGAGGTATGCAATGTTATAGAAACGTTTGCTGATTCACAGAATATTATACCACAATTTTTTTTGAAATTCTTACACAGTGCAAGTTGCCTTATTGGGTGAATTTTTGCTTGGTTTGCAGCCAAACTCAATGCTGTATTCACTCTTGCATTTATTGTGGTTTTGGGGTTTTCTTTAAGTGGTCAAAATGTGTCATATTCTCCCCTACAAAATCTTACTGCTTCAAGAGTGCTTTCGGAACTGTGGCTACACATTGTAATTCAAAAAAACTTTAGAAGCAGATAACTCGATAAA
>Ga0209573_1000615_pt1 | contig 70295 bp, 67 predicted proteins | sample TNRBio252014_DNA_FD_185870 | JGI IMG/M metagenome (GOLD analysis project Ga0209573, IMG submission 185870) | Wastewater treatment Type I Accumulibacter community from EBPR Bioreactor in Madison, WI, USA - TNR Reactor_6/25/2014_ DNA (SPAdes)... | ecosystem: Engineered > Bioreactor > EBPR >...
TCTGACCCTGCTGCATCAGGGGCTGGTCGTGTTCGAGGACTACGAAATGCTGATTCACGGCGCGCTGTTGATGGCGGTGATGATCTTTATGCCGCAGGGCTTGTTCGTCGGTTTAAGCCAGGGCGCGCGGCGGTTGTGGATGACGCTTCCACTAACGCGCGCCCACTGAGAGACGAAAATAGCTCCTTACCTAAAAAGGGATACTTATGATCCGACATATTTCCCCTGCTTTGCTTATTTCATCTCTATTGTGGCTTACATTAGCCCTATTCAACATCCCGGCGGGGGCGGTGAATCTTCCGGGGAGTTATAGAGGGGCAGCTATCGCAGGTGGTGATTCGCATACTCTTGCGCTGAAGAGCGACGGCACCATCTGGGCTTGGGGAGACAACCAATGGGGTCAGTTGGGCGACGGTACCACTAATCTTCATCTCACCCCGTTTCACGTGAACGGACTGAACAATATCATTGCCCTCATAGGAAGGAATCATACTGTGGCGTTGAAGGGTGATGGTACCGTCTGGGCTTGGGGGCGGAACAAAGAAGGCCAGTTGGGCGATGGTACGACCACTAACCGCTCTACTCCCATTCATGTCGTCGGGTTAGACAGCGTCGCAGCCATCGGGGCAAGCGTGGGACATACTGTGGCGCTGAAGAGCGACGGCACGGTCTGGGCTTGGGGAAATAATTCTGAGGGTCAGTTAGGCAATGGTACGATCACCGACCGCTCTACCCCGATCCAGGTTACCGGGTTGAATGGCATTGCCGCGATCTCGGCAGGTGGAGTGGTGGGCGAGGTAGTTACAAGAGGTCGTGCCAACTTCTTTGTTAACTTTTTCCATACGGTGGCGCTGAAGGGTGATGGCACGGTCTGGGCTTGGGGGAGCAACTTTCAAGGTCAATTGGGCAGCGATACTACCAACGATCACAGTACCACTCCGCTCAAGGTACGCGGCCTGACCAACGTCATCGCTTCTGCAGCGGGCGGACTCCACACCGTGGCGCTGAAGAGTGATGGTACCGTCTGGGCTTGGGGGCGGAACAGAGAAGGCCAGTTGGGCGACGGCACTACTACCGACCGCACTAGCCCAGTCCAGGTCGTCGGACTGAGCGGCGTCACCGCGATCTCGGCGGGTGTGGCCCACAACATTGCGCTGAAGAGCGACGGCACGGTCTGGGCTTGGGGAAGCATCAATGATACCACTGATGATCCAAGTAATAGTACCACTCCGTTCCAAGTGAGCGGTCTGACCGACGCCGTCGCCTCTGCGGTAGGCGGTCTCACTGTACTAAACGCCGTAAACGGCCACACTGCGGTGCTAAAGGGTGACGGAACAGTCTGGACTTGGGGGCGGAACAAAGAAGGTCAGTTGGGCGACGGCACTACTACCGACCGCACCCGTCCAGTCCAAGTGACCGGCTCTGGTGGTAGCGGCTATTTGAATCTTCTGTCAACCACGCTGCCCCCCAACAACAGTTCTAGTTCTCGTGCCATCAACGTCAATATTAGTGAAGTAAGTCCCGGACGCTACCGACTGATCGGAACCTTAGTAGACGCCAATAATAATCCAGCGTGTGGTCTGGCACTGGCCAGTGGCCGGTGTATGTTCAGTTGTGGGCCTGGCTCGTTGAAATGTGAAGGAGGCACTGACAGTCTGTCATTCGGCCAATTTGATCTGACCGACTTGCCAACTGAACCGAACGGAACCCTCAACGTACAAACTTTCGTTTTTGGAAGTATGCCTGGCCTCCAGATTGTCAATTCGGACGGTACGGTCCAACTCGTCGACAGCGGCGCTAACAGTGCTAGTTCGCACGCGATCAATGCCAATATCAGTGAAGTGAGTCCTGGACGCTACCGGCTGATCGGAACTGTAGTCGACGCCAATAATAAGCCCGCGTGTGGTCTCGCGCTGGCTAGCGGCCGGTGTATGTTCAGTTGCGGAGCAGGTTCACTGAAATGCGAGGGAGGCACCGCCAATCTGCCATTCGGCCAATTTGATCTGACCGACTTGCCAACTGAACCGAACGGAACCCTCAATGTGCAAACTTTCGTTTTTGGAAGTATGCCCGGTCTCCAAGTTATCAATTCCAATGACTGAAAATTTACTCACCGTCGAAGGCTTGGAACAAAGCTTCGGCGGCGTCATGGCGCTGGCCGGCGTCAGTTTCCAGGTGCCGGAAGGTCTGATCTACGCAGTGATTGGTCCCAATGGCGCGGGTAAGACCACCCTGTTCAACGCCCTATGCGGATTTTACCAACCTTCAGCCGGCTCCATCCGTTTCGACGACCACGAGTTGTGCGGTCGGCCCACCCACCGCATTGCGGCCCTCGGCATCGCCCGCACCTTTCAAAACCTGCAACTGTTTTTCAACATGACGGTGCGGGAAAACGTTATGGTGGGTTGTCACCTGCGAACCAAAACGGGATTATTCGGCGCGGCGCTGCGTCTACCCAAGGTACGGCGCGAGGAACAGCAGCTGCGGGATTGGGCCGGCGCAGCGCTGGAACTCTGCGACCTGGCGGATCGCGCCGATCAACCGGCCAGCGCCCTACCCTACGGTCTGATGAAACGGGTCGAAATCGCCCGCGCCCTGGCTGCCAAACCCCGATTATTGTTGTTGGATGAACCCGCTGCGGGTCTCAACGACACCGAAACGAGGGCGTTGAAAGACCTGATTCAACGCATCCGCGCCAGTGGCGTCACCGTGCTGCTGGTGGAACACCACATGCCGCTGGTGATGAGCGCTTCCGACCGTCTGCTGGTGCTGGATTATGGCAGCGTGCTGGCGGAGGGTACGCCGGACGAAATTCAGACCGATCCTCGCGTGGTCGCGGCCTATCTGGGAGGTGCGGTGCACTATGCCGTCTGACAGGCCGCTGCTCCCCTTCCCCCTAAGGAACGATGGACATTCATTGCTGGAAGTCGCTGGTTTAAACAGCTCTTACGGCCCCGTACAAGCCGTTCACGAGGTCAGTCTGCATATTGACCCCGGCGAACTGGTCGCTCTGGTTGGCGGTAATGGCGCGGGCAAAACGACCCTGTTGCACACCCTGTCCGGGTTGCATCCCGCCAGTGGCGGCCACATCCACTTCGCCGGCCAGGACATCACTCGCTGGCCGCCACATCGCATCGTCGTCGCCGGCATTTGCCAGGTTCCCGAAGGCCGGCAAGTGTTTGCCCCGCTCAGCATTGAAGATAATTTGCAACTCGGCGCTTATTGCCAGCGCCGCGACTCGCAATGGGTGCGGCAAACGATGGAACACGTTTATACCTTGTTCCCCATTCTCGCCGACCGCCGCCAGCAACCGGCGGGCACCCTGTCCGGTGGACAGCAGCAAATGCTGGCTATTGGCCGCGCCCTGCTGGGTCGCCCGCGCCTGCTGCTGCTGGATGAACCATCGATGGGACTGGCTCCGCTGCTGGTTGAAGAAATCTTCCGGGTGATCGTCGAACTCAATGGTCAGGGCGTGACCATCCTGCTGGTAGAACAGAACGCCCGCGCCGCGCTGGGCATCGCGGGGCGCGGCTATATTCTGGAAACTGGCCGCATTGCTAAAACAGCCCCGGCAGCGGAACTGCTGGCCGATGACGACGTGCGCCGGGCTTATTTAGGCTATTAGAGCGAACGGTTAAAATCCGGCGTCCCGCACCACTCGCCTTTCGCTGTATTGGAGATCAACCATGTACGTAGACCGAATCATGACGCGCGTCGTCGTGCAGGTCGCCGAGGATACCCGCGTACCGCACCTGGCGGCGCTGATGCGCGATCACCACATCCGCCATTTACCCGTGGTGCGCGAAGGTCGTCTGGTGGGATTGGTCACCTCGCATGATCTGGAACGGGTTTCGCCCTCGCCGATTACGACCCTGTCCGTCGGTGAAGCGAATTACCTGCTGGGCAAACTCACCGCCGCCAAAGTCATGCGCACCCAGGTCATTACCTGCGTTCCCGATACTCTGGTTGAAGAAGCCGCCCGCCTGCTTCGCCAGGAAAAAATTGGTTGTCTGCCGGTGGTGGAAAAAAGCGGCAACCTGGTCGGCATTCTGACGCACGAAGATTTGCTGGACTTTTTCCTCGACATCACCGGTTGTCTCATGGAAGACACGACGCGCATTGCTGTGCATTTGCCGGATACCACCGGCCAGCTCGGTCGCCTGCTGGCCGCGATCAACGACGCCGGTGGCTATATCGCCACCGTCGTCTCGCCGCTGCACCCGGACCAGACCGGCTTGCGCATTGCCGTCGTCCGCTACCGCGCCCTTGATCCCCGCGCGCTGAATCAGCAGTTGCGTGATCTGGGCTACGATCTGCTGACCGAGACCCTGCCGGAAAGCACTGTGTAACAGCCTCCAACCTCTAAATCTCAACGGAACCCACGCTCATGATTCTGGACATCGACCAGGAAACCCTGCCCCGCGAAGATTTGCAGACTTTGCAATTGCACCGGTTACGCGCCACCGTCGAACGTTGTTACCAAACGGTCAAGTACTACCGCGAAGCCATGGATGAACTGGGCGTCAAGCCGCGTCATATTCAATCCGTAGCCGATGTTTGCCTGCTGCCCTTCACCAAAAAGGAGAATCTGCGCGAAAACTACCCCTTCGGTATGTTCGCCGTACCCACCGATCAGGTCGTGCGGATCCATGCCTCCAGCGGCACCACCGGCAAACCCACCGTCGTGGGCTACACCCGTCGCGACATTCGCACATGGGCGCGGGTCATGGCCCGCAGTCTGGCCGCCGCAGGGATGCGCCCTGGCGACCGCTTGCACAACGCTTACGGCTACGGTTTGTTTACGGGCGGGTTAGGTCTGCACTACGGCGCGGAAGAACTGGGCGTCATGGTGACCCCGATTTCCGGCGGGCAGACTCAGCGCCAGATCATGCTGATCCAGGACTTTGAACCGACCGGCCTGTCCTGTACGCCCTCCTACGCGCTGAACCTGGCTGAAACCGCCGCTGATATGAATGTGGATTTACGCAAACTGCCGCTTCAGGTCGGCATTTTTGGCGCGGAGCCGTGGACCGAGGAAATGCGCTATGAACTGGAATCACGGCTGGGGATTGACGCCATCGACATCTACGGTCTGTCCGAAGTGATCGGCCCTGGCGTTGGCATCGAGTGCATCGAAGCTAAAAATGGTCTGCATATCTTCGAGGATCATTTTCTGATCGAGACCGTGGATGTGAACACCGGTCAGCCGATTCCCTATGGGGAAGCGGGTGAAATTGTGATTACCTCGCTGACCAAGGAAGCCTTCCCGGTCATTCGCTACCGCACCCGCGACGTTTCGACGCTCAATCCCGCGCCCTGCCGCTGTGGCCGTACCCATGTCCGCATGAAGCGGGTGACCGGACGCACCGATGACATGCTGATCATTCGTGGCGTCAATGTCTTTCCCTCGCAGGTAGAAGCGATTTTGATGCAGACGGAAACGCTGTCACCCTTCTATCAACTCGAAGTCTCCCGCGAAGGCAATCTTGACACCCTGGTGGTCAATGTCGAAGGCAGTCCGCCCTTGGTTGCACAGGGTCAGGAAGCGATGGAACGGGTCGGGCACAAGGCGCAAAAAGATATCAAGGATTTTATTGGCGTATCCGCCCGGGTCGTGGTCAGGCGCACCGGCGACCTTCCCCGCTCTGAAGGTAAGGCGGTGCGGGTGATTGATCATCGCAAGTCTCCTCCCCGCGCGTAATCGACAGCAGCGCCAAATCGCAATGGGTTTGCGCTAAACTGCTGACGCGGTACGATGGTTGTGAAGTCAAGGCATCGTCTGTACCGCGAATATCCCGTATGGAGGTATTGCCGTTATGCCAAACCCTGCTGATATTACGACCCCGGACGCATCTACTGCGGTCACTCCGATCTCAACCCCTGAACCTCCACCACCAACTCCTGAATCTTCCGCACCCCCGCCTAAAGTGACCGTGCCCAAACCCCCGCTGCGCTCATGGCGCGGGCCATCGGGGCAGACCTCGTCGGCGCACCGAGCTTATGGCATCGAGCGATCCTTTCTCGGCACGCATATTCCTGAAACGATTGACCGCATGGTCAATGCCAATCTGGCGCGCGGCACGGCGGGGATTTCGCCAGCGGTGCTGGCGATGGCTTATCTGGACTGGCTGATGCATCTGGGTCTGTCACCGGGCAAGCAGGCTCTGCTCAATGAAAAGGCGCTCCGTAAAATGGTGCGGCTGGCTCTTTATGCCTTTAAATCTCAGCAGAATCCAGAAATTCCACCCTGTATTGAACCCTTGTCCCAGGACCACCGCTTTGATGGGGAAAGTTGGCGGCAGTGGCCTTATAATCTGATTTATCAATCGTTTCTGCTTACCCAGCAATGGTGGTACAACGCGACGACCCGCATTCGGGGTGTCGATAAGCGTAATGAAGCCATTGTTTCTTTTGTGACGCGGCAGATACTGGACATGTTCTCACCAGCCAACTCCCCTTTGACGAATCCTGAGATTCTCAAGGCTACCTTGGAGGAAGGAGGTCAAAATCTGGTGCGGGGTTGGAGTAATCTCATGGCGGACATGGAGAAGATGATCGCGGGCAAACGTCTGGATGAGGACGGGGCACAGTTCATTGTCGGTCGCGATGTGGCAGTAACGCCAGGCAAGGTCATCTACCGTAATCATTTGATCGAACTGATTCAGTATCAGCCGGCTACACCGCAGGTTTGCGCGGAACCCGTTTTGATCATACCGGCATGGATCATGAAGTATTACATTCTGGATTTGTCCCCTCATAATTCCATGGTGCGCTATCTGGTGGAAAAGGGGCATACCGTCTTCATGATTTCCTGGAAAAACCCGACGGCTGAAGACCGCGATCTGGGCATGGACGACTATCGCCAGCAGGGCGTAATGGCAGCGCTCGATGCCGTTTCCACGATCCTGCCAGGGCGTAAGGTTCATACTGTGGGTTATTGTCTGGGCGGTACGTTGTTGACGATTACCGCTGCCGCAATGGCCCGAGACGGCGATCATCGCATCCGCACCTTGACGCTGTTTGCTGCTCAGACCGATTTTACCGAAGCCGGTGAATTACTGCTGTTTATCAATGAAAGCCAGGTCGCGTTTCTCGAAGATATGATGTGGGATCAGGGTTATCTCGATGCGGGGCAGATGGTGGGCGCATTTCAGTTGTTGCGTTCCAATGATCTGGTCTGGTCCCGGCTGGTGCATGACTATCTCTTGGGCCAACGGCAACCGCTGAATGACTTGATGGCGTGGAATGCGGATCAGACCCGAATGCCGTTCCGAATGCATTCAGAGTACTTGCGCCATATTTTTCTGGGTAATGAACTCGCTACTGGGCATTACAAGGTCAAGGGCCGGCCCATTGCCATTACCGATATTCGCGCGCCGATCTTTATTGTCGCGACTGAACAGGATCATGTAGCCCCTTGGCGGTCAGTGTACAAGATCAACCTGCTGGCTGACGCGGATGAAGTCACCTTTCTGTTGACCAGCGGCGGACATAATGCAGGTATTGTGAGTGAGCCGGGTCATGGCCGGCGGCGCTATCAGATGGCGTGCCGTAATGATCAGGACCGCTATGTTGATCCGGATACCTGGCAGGCGACGACGCCTAAACAGCAAGGTTCCTGGTGGCCGGCTTGGCGGGAATGGCTGGTGAGGCATTCGGCGGAGCATCAGGTCTCGCCGCCGGCGCTGGGGGCGCCAGACAAAGGCTTGTACCCTATCGGCGACGCACCGGGGACTTATGTCCTGCAAACCTGAAATTCGCCTGGAATCGGATCGATGAATGACTCTCGTCTTCCTGCGTCTTCAACGGCCGTGGACATCGCTGAATTCCTGCGTCGTGTGGCAAAAGCGCCGGTGGTCTTGGTCCCACAGGGCCGGTTGCTGTTTGCCCTCGACGCAACGGCTAGCCGTCAGCCAACCTGGGATCGCGCCTGTCAGCTACAGGGCGATATGTTTACCGCAGCGGCGGGGCTGGGGGGGTTAGCCCTGCAATTGATCTGGTATCGGGGGCATGGTGAGTTTCGGGTGGAGCCTTGGCTGACGGATTCTGTTGAGTTGCAACGGCGTATGACCTCGGTGCAATGTCGAGGGGGTTTAACCCAGATCGGTCGGGTTCTGGAACACGCCATTGGTGAAACCCGGCAACATCGGGTGAATGCGTTGGTTTTGGTGGGCGACTGTCTGGAGGAACCGGTGGATCCGCTGTGCTATCAGGCGGGGCAACTGGGCTTGCTGGGAGTGCCGGCCTTCATTTTCCAGGAAGGCCATGATCCCGATGCGGCGCTGGGCTTTCGGGAAATCGCTCGGCTGACGCGCGGCGCGTATTGCGCTTTTGATGCGGGCAGCGCTTGGCAACTGCGCAAACTGTTGAGCGCGGTAGCGGTCTATGCTGTGGGAGGACGTCAGGCTTTGGAAGCTCTGGGTCGGCGGGAAGGCGATCTGATTCGGCGCCTCACTCAACAGCTTTGATGGATTAGCTCATGCTGGCGCGTATTCTGCTCATTGCAGCCGTTTTAGTGGGACTGTATTTTCTGATCCGCCATGTGCGCCGTTCTCCAACCGCGGCGCCGCGAATCGTGCGTACTGCGGCGGTAGCGGGAGTTGCAGGGTTGCTTTTGTTGTTGATAGCGCGGGGTGGCGCTGAAATTGCGGTGCCTTTGCTGACGGTGCTGGCGCCTTTGCTAATTCGTTGGTTGAACGCTCATTCTCTGCCTTCGCTTGCTGGATCGAGTGCTGGATCGAGTGCTAGCGATTTGGATCAATCCACGGTAACGACCCGCTTTTTGCGTATGACGCTAAATCATGAGACGGGCATCATGTCCGGTGTGGTGTTGACCGGTTCATGGGTTGGAAAATCGCTTTCAGAACTCGAAATGGAGGATGTGCTGGACTTGTGGCGGGAGTGCCAAATCGATCCACAATCAGTAGCCGTGTTGGAGTCCTATCTGGATCGTCAGGGTCCGCCATCGTGGCGGGATACGCTGCGTGAGGCCGGGCAGACTGCGTCGGGGGTTGATCACCCGGCAGGTTTGGGGCTGTCGGAGGCTTATCAAATGCTGGGGTTGCAGCCAGGCGCGAGTCGTGAAGAGATTCAGGCAGCTTATCGCCGCCTGATTCAGCGGTTACACCCGGATCACGGCGGCTCTGCCTATTTGGCGTCTTGTCTGAATCGGGCGCGGGAGTTGCTACTGGGGGGTTTTGAAGAAAAAAGGTGATGGTATAAACCCATGCCTAAAGGAACCTCCCCTTGTTATCTCCTCTTCCCCGTTTTCCATTGCTCCGTCAGCATTTGGCGCTTTTCATAGCATTCGCGCGCCAGGGCGACATCCTCCAGAAACCAGCCCAGTTCGCTCATGAGCAACGCTTGTGGCCCATCCACCAGCGCCTCAGCGGGGTGTGGATGAAAATCCACCAGCACGAGGTTGGCTCCGGCGATGACCCCCTGCGCGGTGGCATGCATCAAATCCAGCATTCCGTCAGGCGCTCGTTCGCGGGAACCCACCGAGTGCGAGGGATCCACGCAGACCGGCATACGGGTCAGCCGCTTGACGACCGGCACCTGACTGAAATCCACCAGATTGCGATGGGGGTCACCCATGTTGGTTTTTACCCCGCGCAGGCAAAATACCACCTGCGAATTACCTTCGCTGGCAAGATACTCGGCGGCGTTGAGCGATTCGTTTAGGGTAATGCCAAAGCCGCGTTTGAACAGCACCGGAAACTCTTGCTGACGCCCGACGGCTTTCAATAACTCAAAATTCTGGGTGTTGCGGGTGCCGATTTGCACCATCACCCCGGTTGGTCGCCCGGTTTGTTCCAGGCTTTCGTGAATTTCATCCACATGGCTTTCGTGCGTCACTTCCATGGCAATGACCTTAATGCCGTACTTCCCGGCCAGTTCAAATACATAGGGCAGACATGCCTTGCCATGACCCTGAAATGAGTAGGGATTGGTGCGGGGCTTGTATGCGCCCATCCGGGTACATACCTGACCGTGCTCCTGTAGCGCCTTGAGCATCTGTTCCACATGTTGCGGCGTATCCACCGCGCATAGCCCCGCGAAGATGTTCAGCGTGTCCTGGCTGAACAGCACTCCGTTGTATTCAAAACCACTGATGCGCTGTTCATCCCGGTGCCGCCCCAGAATGCGGTATTCTTCGGAGATGCGAATGACCCGCTCTACCCCCGGTAAGGCGTGGATATCGTCGGCGGACAGCGTTTTGGTATCGCCGATTAAATAGATTTCGGTGAGTACTTGCTGAGCGCCCTGAACTTTATGGATGTGCGCGGCGATACCAGGCAGCCGGGATAAATAATTGAGCGTGAGCTGATACGCCTCGGATTGCTCCGTAGTGCTGGAATCCAAGATGACAATCATGGTCAGGTCCGTTTCTACAAAGGATGGCGAAAGAAGGGGCGCCATACTATCACCGCTGGTTGCGAACGCCAGTGTTTCTATCGCCAGCGCTGCGCGATGATGACGGCGTCTCCCCCTCTCCTTGAACGGCTGCGCGCCGAGACCGTCGCCCTGCTCCGCATCGGTGGGCCGTTGATGGCGACGCAGGTCGCACAAATGGCGATGGGCTTCTTCGACACCGTGATGATGGGCCAGGTTGGGCCCGTTGAACTGGCGGCTGTGGCTATCGGCACCGGCCTGTGGCACACCCTGTTTCTGTTCGCGTTGGGCATCCTGATGGCGCTTAGCCCTTCGGTAGCGCAATTACGCGGGGCGGGCCACCATGGAGCGATTGCGCCGCTGGTTTGGCAGGCGCTCTGGCTCGCTGCCGGATTAGGCATCCTGTGTTTTATCACCTTGCGTTATCTGGATACTGGGCTGGCGGCGTTGGGTATTGAGCCGGCTATTGTTCCCATCGCAGGGGATTATCTGCGGGCCTTATCTTGGGGGATGCCGCCTATTTTCATCTGTATGGCTCTGCGCCTGTTCAGCGAGGGCATTGCTCGGACCCAGCCCGTATTATGGGTCACTCTGCTGGGTTTATTGGTCAATATTATCGCTAACTATGCATTGATCTTTGGCCACTGGGGCTTTCCGGCTTTGGGAGCGCGGGGTTGTGGTCTGGCGACGGCGCTGGGTATGTGGACCATGCTGGCGGCGATGATGGCGATTCTGCATGGGGATCGCCGCTATCGCCGTTATGGCTTGTTCCAGCGATGGGACTGGCCCCATGGCTCCTCGTTGCGGTTACTGCTGATGCTGGGTTTGCCGATTGGTATCGGTTTATTTCTGGAAACTGCCGTTTTTGCTGCGGTCGCTCTGCTACTGGGAACACTGGGCGTTGTTGCCGCCGCCGCTCATCAAGTCGCGCTGAATGTAGCAGCGATGGCTTTTATGGTTCCACTGGGCCTGAGTATGGCGACTACCGTGCGAGTTGGTCATGCCTTGGGACGAGGCGAGCCGGCGGCGGCCCGGTTCAGCGGTTTTATGGGGATCGCGCTGTCTGGAGGATTTATGGTGGTGATGGCAGTGCTGCTGTTTACGGGGAGGGAGGTGATCGCCCGTTTTTATACGGATAATCTGGATGTGGCCGCAGTGGCGGCGAGTCTGTTGCAACTGGCTGCGCTATTCCAGATTTCCGATGGTTTGCAGGTGGGCGCACTGGGTGCGTTGCGTGGCGTCAAGGATACTCGAATGCCGATGCTGATCATCCTGGTGGCTTACTGGGTTATCGCTTTTCCATTAGCCTGGCAGCTTGGCATTCGGCTGAACTGGGGACCTACAGGGCCGTGGGTTGGGCTGATTGCAGGTCTGTCCACGGCCGCTGTTTTACTGAATCTGCGCTTCTGGCGGCTTAGCGCCCGTCTGGGATGATCCATTCCAGTCCGTTCAGGTAGGGCCGGAGTGCATCGGGAACCTGAATGCGACCGCGCTCGTCCTGGTAGTTTTCCATCACGGCTACCAGGGTCCGCCCCACCGCCAGCCCGGAACCGTTGAGTGTGTGGACTAACTCTGGCTTGCCAGTAGCGGGGTTGCGCCAGCGCGCTTGTAGCCGCCGCGCCTGAAAGTCCTCGAAGTTGCTGCATGAGGAGATTTCCCGATATTTCCCCTGGCCGGGCAGCCAGACTTCGAGATCGTAGGTTTTGGCTGAGGAAAAACCGATATCGCCGGTGCAGAGCGCCACGACCCGGTATGGCAGGTTCAATCGTTGCAGGATGGTTTCGGCATGGCCGGTGAGTTCTTCCAGTGCGGTGTAGGAGTCTTCAGGCCGGACGATTTGCACCAGTTCTACTTTTTCGAACTGGTGCTGGCGGATCATGCCGCGCACGTCTTTGCCGTAGGAACCGGCTTCGCTGCGAAAGCAGGGGGTGTGAGCGACATAGCGTAGTGGCAGCCGATTCGCCTCGATGATGCCATCGCGCACCAGGTTGGTGACTGGCACTTCAGCAGTTGGAATCAGGTAATAGTTCAGTTCGCCACTGAGTTTGAATAGATCGGCTTCGAACTTGGGTAATTGGCCGGTGCCGCGCAGGCTGTCGGCATTGACCAGGTAGGGTACGTAGACTTCGCGGTAGCCGTGTTCCTGGGTGTGCAGATCCAGCATGAACTGGGTGAGCGCCCGGTGCAGTCGGGCCAGCTGCCCCTGAATAACCGTGAAGCGGGCGCCGGTTAACCGGGTGGCGGCTTCAAAGTCCAGCCCGCCTTCTGCACCGAGATCAACGTGGTCGCGGGGTTCGAACTGGAGTAGGCGCGGCTCACCCCAGCGGCGGATTTCGACGTTGTCTGCTTCATTCTGACCGGTGGGGGTAGTGGCGTGGGGAAGGTTGGGGATACTTAACTGGAGGTTCAGCAGTTGGGTTTGGATCTGCTCCAGTTCGGTTTCAGTCTGTTTAAGCGCGTCGCCCAAGCCGGCAATGTTATCCAGGAGTGGCTGGATGTCCTGCCCGGTTGCTTTGGCGTGACCAATGGTTTTGGAGCGGGTATTGCGCTCGTTTTGTAGTTCCTGAGTGCGGATCTGTAGTGTCTTGCGTTGTGTTTCCAGCGTGCTGATGTATTCAATATCGAGGGTGTAGCCGCGCCGGGCTAGCTGGATCGCAGTCGCGTCCAGCTCGTTTCTTAGCAGTTTTGGGTCCAGCATGGAGGAAAAAGCTCCTGATTTCGGGATGGTTAGAGACGGGATGGTTAGAGATTGGAGGGTAAGAGCAACCCTTTTAGGACTTTCGCTTGTACCCTACATATAGTTTAATAATTAGCGAAATATATACCATATATAGTGATTGAGACCCTTCCAAGCGAAAGTCCTACCTTTTAAGGTGGTAACGTAGAATCAATAGGTTACGGCGAGATTTCGTCAAGAATCGCGCCAAGCAGAAAAATTAAGTTAATAAATATCAAAAGGTTATATGAGCACCTTAAAAGGGATGGAGGGTAAGAGGTAAGTTGTGTGTGCCGGAAATGTTCGGTTTTTTTCTCTGGTGAGTGCTTTTTTTAGGCTTTCATGGACGATATGCATTTTACCGGATTTGCCGAAGCCACTGATACCACGGAATATAGTCACTCCCATGACTTTTTCCTCGTCGTGCAACTGTTTTAGCAGCGTGTCCAGTATGCGCTGACTTTCGGTCAGATAGATGCGAACCATAGTGACGTCAATGGTTTTCATGGTTGCCTCGCGATGCTGCTTTTGTGGTGGCGGAATTATATCTGATGTAGGTTGGAAGCATTAGATGATGATATAAAAAGCGGGTTTTATAAAGGCGGCCCGCTGGGGGCCGCCTAGATTACCCCATCAGCTTAGATATTGCGGGTCCACAGCGAGGCCATCGATGGCCCGGTACCCACGCACAGCGAGGCGCCACCCAAAGCTTTGCCCTGCCGTTCCAGTTCGTAGTACAGACTGACCACAATCCGCAGACCCGTTGACCCGACCGGATGCCCCAAGGCGATGCCGGAGCCGTTGAAATTGCAGTTATCGGGAGTCAGGCTCATCCCCTGCTCCTTCAGCATTCGCCCAACGCCCAGCCACTGCGCGGCAAAGGCTTCATTGACTTCCCAGTAATCGATGTCAGTGAACTTCAACCCGGCTTGACTCAGACAGCGGGGAATCGCCACCGCCGGACCCAGACCCATGACCGCCGGATCGACGCCCGCATTGCAAATCCCCACCAGCTTCATCAGCGGCTTGATGCCCATGGCTTTGGCCTTGTCCAGCGACATGATCACCACCGCGCTGGCGCCGTCATTAATACTGGAGGCGTTAGCCGCCGTCACCACCCCGTCTTTCTTGAAAGCCGGCGACAGCTTGGCCATCTTCTCGATGCTAGCATCGGGAATGAAGTTCTCGTCGGCCTCAAAGAAGGTCGAACCCTTCTTGGATTTGAGCTCGACCGGAACGATCTCGCGTTTGAAAATCCCTTCCTTGGTCGCTGTAGTGCAACGGGTGTGGCTGATCAGCGCCAGCTCATCGCACTCTTGGCGGGTGATGCCGTACTTGACCGCGACGTTCTCCGCCGTCATCGCCATGTGGCCGGGCACCAGCTCGTCAAACAGGCCATCGTGAATCATGCTGTCTTCGATATTGCCCTGCCCCATCCGGTAGCCCATGCGTCCCTTGGGCAGCAGATAGGGAGCATTGGTCATGCTTTCCACACCGACCACCAGACCGATTTCAGTCTGCCCGAGCATGATGTTGTGGCAGGCAATTTCCAGCGCCCGCATTCCGGAGGTGCAGTTCTGATTGACGGAAACGGCGCTGCTGCGGTGCGGCAAGCCTACCCGCATACTGACCTGCCGCGCCGGCAGCGACCCTTGCATACCGCCGTACAACTGACCCATGCAGATCTCGTCAATCTGGTCAGCCGGTACTCCAGACCGTTCAATCGCGCCCTTGGCGGCGGTGATCGCCAGCTCGCGCGCCGATACATCCTTGAGGGTGCCCATGAATTTACCAATCGCCGTCCGTGCGGCGCTGACAATCACGACTTCTTTGAGAGCCATCAGATACTCCTTGGGGTGAGGTGGTTACGATGAGTTGTTGCAATGAACTTTGGAAAGTAAAGCCTATTTTTGGCTGCTGTCAATTTTTCCCTTGGTGGTTTTTTTGTTTTAGGTGATGGTATAAATTCGACAGGTCAGCAGGTCTTGCCGGCTACGCCTAAAATGAGGTTTCATGATGAGCGGACTTTATCCTGGCGAAGCGGTCGACTGGCGGAGGCGCAGAACGATGAGAACACTCCTATGACTCCTGAAGGGGACGAGCACGGGGGGCAACGACTGAGCGCGGCGCTCATCGACGACCATGACTTTAGCGGTCTGATCGCCAGGCGCGCACGCAAACTGCTGGCTCTGGCTCATCACGTGTCCGTGCAACGCCCGGACTCTCTTCATTCAACCCGTCCCTTGACGGCGGAGTTGCTCTCCCAATCGGCTCAAGTGGAGGAGCTGCTGGATGCTTACGGAGCGCGCACCAACCGCCAGTGGTCACGATTTCGCTCGCTCACGGCTACGACCAAGCTGTTTGCCAGCGTCGGCTATGAAATCCTGCACATCAAGCATTCCCTGCCCTGCTATCGCTTGTTGCCCAGCGAGCGGAATTTTGCCGCAGCAACTGACCAGGCGCTGGCGCTGACCCGCGACATCCTGAGGCGAGCGGCGAGCGGGATCATTGCGCAAGCCTCGCGGCTGGGTTTGCCCTTGCCGAGCGGCCAGATTGATCCCCTGGAGTACGCCGAACCCCTGCCACTGGGCCGTCTGCTCAATGATCGACCAGTGCGCCGGGTCAAAAGCGCGTCGGAAACCGTCACCCATCTCGCGACCGCTTATCTGAATTTGGCCGCCGAAAGCGAATTGCTGAACGTCGTTGACCGTACCGAACCGGCCCACTATGCCCGCTGTTTCCCGGATCCGGTGAGCGAGGACAGCCTGCGCTATCTGAAGGTGCGGTTTCACTGTCTGCAATCGCTCTATGACACCCATGTGTCCGAAACCGAAATCGAAGGCCTGGACACCGACCTGCCCATCCTGCGCGGTCACATCAGCGTCACCTTTCACCTGCTCGAAATCGCCACCTATCTGGTTCATTACTACGAACGCCATTTGAACCTCCAAACCGGCGATTCGGCGCTGCGCCGCAAGCCCGTGGTCACTGCTGAAACCCTGCTGGACCTGTTGATGAGCTATGCAATCGCCTATGCGGGACTTTATCTGGATCTCGGTCGCCACCTGTGTCACGCCATCCTCAAACGCTATGCCGAGGTCGGCGCGATCCGGGTCCCCGTGCCGTGCTATCGCGGCTTTCACGTCCGCCCGGCTACGCTGGTGGCGAAAATTGTCCGGCATTACGGCAGCGATGTCCGCATGGAGCTGGACGGTCAATCCTATGACGCCAGCTTGCCTATGGAGCTGTTTCGCGCCAATGAGAAGATCAATGCCCAGAAAAGACGCTGGCTGGTCGCGGAAATCGGTCGTTTGCCCCTGCCCGAGGGCGATTTGTCCGCCGCGCAAATTCGCACGGTGGTGATGAACGTACTGTTCCGGCTGGCTGAACGGGGCAAGCTGGTCATTTATCAGCAACCCTTGCAGCTCTCCGAAGAATTCAATCCGGACGGCATTTTGCTGGAGAAAGTCACTACCGAACTAGCCCGCTTGCAGGCCACCGGGCAGATCGACATTCGCACGGACCTTCGCATCACCTTTAGCGGCGACAAGCGGGTCCTGAGCGATTTGCGGCTGCTGGCCAAATCCGGCTACGGCGAGGATGCCTTCGGCAATAACATCACCTTGCCGAAGGAAATTGCCTATTTGCGCCGCTAGCCGGCCGGATCTCCCGTGGGCGGCCCGGATTCCTCCCGACCGCCAGCGCTCTGGCAAGGAATCAGTCGGTGTGCGGTTTCGCCATCGGCGCCCACAGCCGCTCCAGATACGGCAGATTGTCGCCCAGCAGTGGCCGCAGGTAACTGCGGAAGGCGTCGGTCACCCCGTTACTGTCGACATTGACGAACTCGTCGGGCAGATGCCGGGTCTTGGCGGCGATATCGGCCAGTTGGCCCAGTTCATACCGAACCGCGTAGTCGCCGGTGCGCTTGATCACTACCGAGCCGTCTACGTTATGCCAGCAGGCATAATGCGCCGCCTTTTCGCCCACCTCGCGCGCCTCACGGGCGTCCACATGAGACACCACGCCAGGGAACGAGCGTTGCAGATAGCCAAAGGTATCGGAGCGCACCCGCTTGATGCCTAACCGCTTTTGCACAATGTCGGCCAGTTCGTCAGCCAGCGCGCCGCCGGATAACTGGATATTGCCGTGGGCGTCGACCTGAGGCTCGCGTCCGGCCTTGCGCATCAAATCAGCCGCCACCGGCACTTCCTTACCCTGACCGTCGCGGGTGGCCCACACCCCTTCCGACAGCGCTACGATGCAGCGGCCCTGCTTTTTGTACACGCGGTCGATGTCGCCAAGGTATTGATCAATGGAGAACTGGCGCTCTGGCACATAAATCAGGTGGGGGCCATCATCGTCGTGCTTGCGGGCCAGCGCGGCCGCCGCCGTCAGCCAGCCGGCATGGCGGCCCATGATTACCGCGATGTAAACCCCAGGCAAAGCGTAGTTATCGGCATTGACCCCGGCCATGGCGCAGGCGACAAACCGGGCGGCGGAGGGATAACCCGGACAGTGGTCGTTCAGGGGCAGATCGTTGTCGACCGTCTTCGGGATGTGAATCGCCCGTAATTCATAGCCTTCCCGGTCAGCGTGTTCGTTGACGATCCGCACCGTGTCGGAGGAATCGTTGCCGCCGATGTAGAAAAAGTAGCGGACATCATGCTTCTTGAACACGCCGAAGATGCGGTGACAGTACTCCGCATCGGGCTTGTCGCGGGTCGATCCCAGCGCTGAGGACGGGGTTTGGGCGACCAGTTCCAGATTGTGAGTGGTGGCTTCGGACAAATCGACGAAGGTTTCGTCCACGATGCCGCGCACCCCGTGAATCGCGCCCCAGACCCGGGTGACTTCCGGGAATTTGCGCGCTTCGAGCACCGCCCCAACCAGGCTCTGATTGATCACTGCGGTGGGACCGCCTCCCTGGGCGATCACAACCTTGCCTTTCAATCGACTCATACCTTAACCCTCCTGCGGGAATAGAAGTAGCTTGCAGCGAAATTGCCGACTATTAGCATAGCAAAACTATCGGAAATTCAACCGCTGGATTGGTCGCCCGGTCAACGGGCGTTGCCGACCACATCCACGCCGGGCGGTGGCGTAAATTGCAGCAGGGCCGGATCCAGGGGGGGATTGCGCTCCAGTTTCTGAAAGTCCAGCCGGGTGCGCTGGCCGAAACTGTCCTCCAGTTCCAGAGTCACCAGGGTTTCGCCCTTGAACGCCACGCGCAGGGTTTGGAACTCCGGCTGCGCCTGACGGGGCGTCAAATCGTACCAGTCCAGGCCATCGCGGTTGCGGACTCCGCTGACCCGGAAGGTCTCCTCAATCGGCGCGGCGCCGCTCAGCAGCGCCAGTGGCGTCGCCCCCAAGGCCTGGTCGAGGGTATGCACCGTGACCTGCGCCAGGTCCACATCATAAGCCCACAACCGCTCCCCATCCGCGACGATGACCTGTGCGGCGGGCGTCCGATAGTTCCAGCGGAACTTGCCCGGCTTCTGCATCAGCATCTGGCCGCTGGAGGTCTGCACGGTCTGCCCGCGCTCATTGACTACGCGCTGGATGAAATCGGCCCGCAGCGTGTGCAAATCCTGGAAATAGCGTTGCACCGGCGCAGGCGCGGCGGCCAGCGCCGGGGCCAGCGCTAACAGACTGAGTAGCAAGGCGGTGATGAATGGACGGCTCACATTGCGCTTCCTATAGCGGGTTTTGTCCATAGACCACGGAGCGCCCAGTCGTTCCATCCAGGTCATTGGCTCAAAAACTTGTCAGCGTCCAGCGCCGCCATGCAGCCACTGCCCGCAGAGGTGATCGCCTGGCGGTAAACATGGTCGGCCACGTCGCCGGCGGCGAATACGCCGGGGATGCTGGTCGCAGTCGCGCCGCCTTCAGTACCGGTCTTGATCAGGATATAGCCATTGCGCATCTCCAGTTGCCCGGCAAACAGATCGGTGTTCGGCTTGTGCCCGATGGCGATGAACACGCCCTGCACCGGAATTTCCTGGAGTTCGCCGGTCTGGACCTTACGCACCCGGATCCCGGTCACGCCGCTGTCGTCCCCCAGCACTTCATCGAGCGTGCAATCCAGCGCCAAGCGTACATTGCCGTGGTTCACCTTTTCCATCAATTTGTCCACCATAATTTTTTCGGCGCGGAATTCCTGGCGGCGATGCACCAGCGTCACTTCACTGGCGATGTTCGCCAGATACAGCGCTTCCTCGACGGCTGTATTGCCGCCGCCGACCACCGCCACCTTCTGATGGCGATAGAAAAATCCGTCGCAGGTCGCGCACCCGGACACGCCCTTGCCCATGAACGCCTGTTCGGAGGGCAGCCCCAGATACTGGGCGCTGGCTCCGGTGGCGATAATCAGGGCATCGCAGGTATATTCGCCAGCGTCGCCGATCAGCCGGAAGGGTCGTTGCTCAAGCCGGGCAGTGTGAATGTGGTCGAACACGATTTCGGTGTGAAATCGCTCGGCGTGCTTGCGCATCCGCTCCATCAAATCCGGCCCCATCAGCCCCTCTGCATCACCCGGCCAGTTATCCACCTCGGTGGTCGTGGTCAACTGCCCCCCCATCTGCAAGCCGGTGACCAGCACCGGGCTGAGGTTGGCGCGGGCGGCGTAGACGGCGGCAGTATAGCCGGCGGGACCGGAACCAAGAATCAGCAGGCGGGCATGTTTCGGGGTGCTCATCAATCAATCTCCTGAGTCGTTTCAAAAGGCGGCGGATGTCTGCGTGGACGATCCTGCCTGGCTTAAAGTTCACTGCCCTGAGTCTGAATAACCTTTTTATACCAGAGGTAACTCTGTTTTTTTCTCCGCTCCAGCCCTTTTTCATGGTCAACATAAACAAAACCATACTGTTTCTGATAGCCATTTAACCAACTGAGGAGATCGATAAATGACCAGGCAAAAAAGCCGGTCAAGGGTATCCCCTCCTGAAGAGCACGTTTGCACCAGTGAAGGTGTTGGCTCAAATATTCAATTCTCGGCTCGTCCATGATGGCGCCATCATCATCGATCCGATCCTGATCTCCTAATCCATTCTCGGTAATGATGATCGGGATATTTCCGTATCTTTTCTGAATTCTCTTCATTCCCTCATAGAGACCTTCCGGAAAAATCGCCCAGTCCCAACGGGTATATTCTATGTCCGGATTAAACACTTTCTTGAACAGGCCGGGTATCCCGCTTTCTTTTTGGCTGTTCTTTTCACCGGTAGTGTTGATCGCAGCGGTCCCAACGCCATTGATTGGATTATGAGCGAGAAACGTGCTCTGGTAGTAATTGATTCCAATAAAATCTACTTTAGCCTTTTTTAAAAGCTCCATATCTCCATCCAGAATCGTTGGGGCTTGCCATTGGTCTCGATAGTAGGCCAAAATGCGCTCAGGATATTCTCCCAGCAAAACAGGGTCATAAAACCAGTGAAAATCCATGCCCTCATAAAATTCACAAGCCTGGATATCCTGTTCTTTTTCACTGGCGGGGAATCCTGGAAGAAGCACATGCGCGATCCCAATCATGCCATCGAGTATCTGGCCTTTCTGCGCCAGTTTCCTGTATTCGAGCACGGCTTTTGCATGGGCTAAATTAACGATATGGGACACTTCTACAGCCCGCCTTTCTTCTCTGAACCCTGGAGGATGCAGGCCATCCCGGTAGCCCAGCATGATAAAATTAATCGCCTCGTTAAAGGTTATCCAGTGCCTGACTCGATCACCAAAATGCTCAAAGCATGTTTTTGCATAGTGAGTGAAGATCTCAATGAGTTCCCGGTTTTCCCATCCCCCGATATCTTGTAACGCCTCAGGCAAATCCCAGTGGTAAAGAGTGATGAACGGTGTGATATTGTGTTTTAATAGTTCATCGATCAAACGGTTATAAAACTCAATTCCTTTGGTATTTACTTCTCCAGTTCCATGAGGAAAAATCCGGGGCCATGAGATGGAAAATCGATAGGATTGAAGTCCCATCTCCGCCATCAATTGAACATCTTCTTGATACCGGTTGTAATGATCGACGGCAATATCACCGTTGGTTCCCCTATATGTTGTACCCGGCAGATGTGAGTAGCTATCCCAGATTGATAAACCTTTTCCATCCTGTTGATAAGCGCCTTCCACTTGATAAGCGGCTGTCGCTGCACCCCATAAGAAAGAGTCTGGAAATTTCTCTGCTGAACGGTTCATTGCACGTTAATCCTCACTGTTAGCAAGGTATAGATTGAGTATGGATTGTCGTTGGACATTGGCAAGTCACAGCGGGAACGGCGCCGGGCCGATACCGCCCTTCTCCACTGGCGCGTTGCGCCGGGCGTCATGGCTGAACTGCGAATCAGACCGTCCACATACCCTGTCATATTACGGTCATCAAACAGTCTTATTAAAGAGCCGCATTTCCGAGGTGACTTGGGGATGATTTCAGTCAATTCAAGGGGATTTATGAACGCCAAACATATTTTGATCGTCGAGGACGAGCAACCGATTCGCGAGATGGTGATGTTTGCGCTGGCCAGCGCCGGCTATGCAGCACACGAGGCCGCCGACGCCCGCCAGGCGCAAACCGTCATCGCCGAGCGGTTGCCCGATCTGCTGCTGCTCGACTGGATGCTGCCGGGCATCAGCGGCATTGACTTCGCCCGCCGGCTGAAAAAGGACGATCTGACCCGCGAACTGCCGATCATCATGCTGACCGCCCGCGCTGAGGAAGAGGACAAGGTGCAAGGGCTGGAAAGCGGCGCTGACGACTATATTACCAAGCCGTTCTCGCCGCGCGAACTGGTGGCGCGCATCCGGGCCGTGCTACGGCGCGGCGCGCCGACAGCGGATCACGAAATCCTGCGCGCTGACGATCTAACGCTGGATTTGGCCAGCCACCGGGTCAGTTCGGGCGATACCCTGCTGGAGATGGGACCCACCGAGTACCGGTTGCTGGAATTTTTCATGTCCCACCCGGAGCGGGTTTACAGCCGGGGACAAGTGCTGGACCGGGTGTGGGGCAGCAACGTCTACGTCGAGGAACGCACGGTGGATGTGCATATCCGCCGCTTGCGCAAGGTGCTGGAGCCGCACGGTCATGATGCGCTGATCCAGACTGTGCGTGGCGCCGGCTACCGCTTTTCGACTCGGATTTAACCATGTCCGCGTCATGGTTCGCCCTGGGACGGCGCTGGACGCTGCTTTTTCTGAGCGCGGCGCTGGTAGGCGGACTGACCGATCATCTCAGCCTGGCGCTGCTGCTGGCCGCCCTCGGTTGCCTGGCCTGGCAGGTATGGCAATTGCGCCGACTGGAGCACTGGTTGAGCGGCGATGCAGAGATCAGCCCGCCGCCGTTGGATCCCGTCTGGCAGGACGTCGCCGACCGGATCGCTCGCCTGCGCCGGCAAACCCGCAAGCGCAAACGCAAGTTCAGCAAACTGCTGGAGCAGTTTCAGCAGGCCACCGCCGCTCTGCCGGATGCCGCTGTCGTGCTGGGCGAGGACGACCGGATCGCGTGGTGCAATAGCGCGGCTCAGCCGCTGCTCGGCCTGTCGCCGACCCGGGACCTGGGCCGACCGGTCGCTCATCTGGTGCGCTATCCGGGCTTCGTGGCCTTTCTGAACCCGCTGCGTTCCGGCGGTGACAGCGTGGAATTTCCCTCGCCGGTGGACGATGCGCTGCTGCTCAGCGCCCGGCTCGTCCCCTATGGCAAGAAACAGCGGTTGCTGTTGGTCACCGATATTTCACGAATCCGGCGGCTGGAGCAGATGCGCCGCGAGTTTGTCGCCAACGTTTCGCACGAACTGCGCACCCCGCTGACGGTGATCAGCGGCTATCTGGAAACCCTGCTGGACAGCGACAGTGCGGCGCTGGAGGTCTGGCGACAACCGCTGCATCGCATGCAGGAGCAGTCCCGGCGGATGCTGCACATCATCGAAGACTTGCTGCTGCTGGCGCGGCTGGAAGCGCGCAAGGAGTCGCTGCCGCGCCAGTCGGTCAATGTTCCGGCGCTGTTAACGGATATTGCCGATGACGCGCTCGCCCTGAGCAGCGAGCAGGGCCACCAGTTGACCGTGACCGCTGATCCCGCTCTGTGGATGCTGGGCTGTGAGAAGGATTTGCGCAGCGCCTTCGCCAATCTGGTCTTCAACGCCGTGCGCTATACCCCGACCGGAGGCCGGATTGAAATCCACTGGTTTACGAGTGACCGTGGCCTGCACCTGACGGTAGCGGACAACGGCGAAGGCATCGCCCCTCATCACCTGCCGCGCCTGACCGAACGCTTCTACCGGGTCAACCGCGACCGTTCGCGTGGCAGCGGCGGCACCGGCCTGGGGCTGTCCATTGTCAAGCATGTGCTCAGCCACCACGGCGGCCAGTTGCAAATCACCAGTGAACTGGGTGTGGGCAGTGTATTCACCTGCGATTTTCCCGCCGAAGCGCGGGCCGAACCTTCTACAGCAGTCAGCATCCGAACCGGAGCGGCGGGCCAGTGATAAACTGGCGGCGATTGCTATCGAGGACCTTGCCATGAAACTAGTACTGGTTCGCCACGCCATCGCCGAGGAAGCCGAAGCTTTTATCGCTGGCGGCGGCTCCGATGCGCAGCGCCCACTGACCGAAATCGGGCGCAAGAAAATGCGCAAGGGCGCTAACCGGTTGCGCACGCTGGTGGGACGGATCGACCTGCTGGCGCACAGCCCGCTGCTGCGCGCTCGCGAAACCGCCGACATCATCGCCCGCGCCTGCGGCGATCCGCCCCAGATGGAATGCGCCGATCTGGATTACCGCTATCCACCGGAAGCCGTCGCGGACTGGCTGACCCAATACCCACGGGATGCGTTGGTGGTTACCGTGGGCCATGAGCCGCAACTGAGCCTGCTAGCCGGTCTGCTGCTGGTCGGCGAACCCCTTTCGCTGATCGCCTTCCGCAAGGGTGGGGTGGCGATGATCGAATTTCCCAATCGCGCTGAAGCAGGAAAAGGTCTCTTGCACTGGGCGCTGACGCCCGGCCAGTTGCGCAGTCTCAAGCAGGATTAGTTTTCACCCCAAGGAATCCTTATGTCTCCCGATATCGTCGCCGCCATTGACCTGGGATCCAACAGCTTTCACATGGTGGTGGCCCGCCGGAGTAACGGCCATCTCCAGATTCTGGATCGGTTGCGGGAGATGGTGCAGTTCGCCGCCGGCCTGGACCGGCGAAACCGGCTGTCCGAGAGTGCGCAGCAGCGGGCGCTGGATTGCCTGGCGCGGTTTGGACAGTGGCTGCGCCATGTGCCACCTGAGCAACTGCGCATCGTCGGCACCAACACCCTGCGTCAGGCGCGCAACAGCACCGAGTTTCTGGTTCGGGCTGAGGCCGTGCTGGGGCATCGCATCGAGATCATCAGCGGCCATGAAGAAGCGCGGCTGGTGTATCTAGGGGTGGTGCACAACGTGGCCGATGTACCGGGCCGGCGGCTGGTCGTGGATATTGGCGGCGGCAGCACTGAGCTGATCATCGGTGAAAAATTCGAGTCATTGCATTTGACCAGCCTCAAGATGGGCTGCGTCAGCCTGAGTCGGGCCTGTTTCGACGATGGACGGATCACCGAGCCACAGTTGCGCCAAGCGGAATTGCTGGTGCGCCGGAAGCTGGAACCGGTGCGTGAGGAGCATCTGCGGCTCGGCTGGGAAATCGTCACCGGCGCATCCGGCACTATCAAGGCGGTACGCGATGTGATCGCCCGGGAAGGCTGGCATCGTGAAGCGATCACTCTGGAGACGTTGCGCCGGCTGCGCGCCGCGCTGCTGGAAACAGGCGCTACGGAGGCTATCGCCGCGCGCTGGGCTTTGGAACCGGCCCGCGCCCGGGTGTTTCCTGGCGGTTTCATGATCCTGTACGGTTTGTGCGAAGCGCTGAACGTAGCGCAGATGGAGGTCTCGGACGGCGCGCTGCGCGAGGGCGTGATTTATGACCTGCTGGGCCGTATTCGCCATGAGGATGTACGGGATCGCACCATTATCGACATCATCAACCGTTACGGGCTGGATCAGGCCCAGTCGGAGCGGGTCGGGGCGACCGCGCTGGCGTTGCTGGATCAGGTGCGCGACGACTGGCAACTGGCGGCGGGCGGCTATGGCCGAATTCTGGAATGGGCGGCCCGACTGTATGAAATCGGCCTGTTACTCAGCTATCACCACTACCACAAGCACGGCGCTTATATTCTTGAACATGCCGATTTGCCCGGCTTTTCGCGCAGCGACCAGACGCTGCTGGCGGCGCTGGTCGGTCGCCACCGGCGCGGTTTTCCCGCCAGCGCCTTCGATCATTTGCCCCGGGATGTCGCGCCGCTGGCCCAGCGATTAGGCGTCCTGTTGCGCCTGGCGGTGGTGCTGCATCGCGGGCGTGGGCAACAACCCTTGCCGCCGCTGACCCTGACCGTCAAGGGGCGACGGGTGGAATTGCAGTTTCCCGCCGATTGGCTGGACGCGCATCCGCTGACTCGCGCCGACTTGGAAGTGGAAGCGGGATATCTGAAAAAGGCGGGGGTGCGGTTGGAGTATGGTTGAACCAAGCTTAGATTCGTCGCTTGAGCATGACAGCCAACTTTTTGATCCCCACACATTTGACGCTCGCCAGCATGATCGATGCAAATGTGTTGTGGGTTCTATGGGGCTTCTACCGGGCGCGTTCCAGCGTCAGATTAACATTCACCACCCGCCCGGCCTTGACTGTGACCTGCTGGGTTACGGGCTGATAACCTTCGGCAGATACCGAAATTTCATACATACCGGGTAAGAGTGGCCACATATACCATCCGTCATCATCGGTCAGGATGGCGATCTCCGGGATGGGAGGGCCGTGATTGTCGAGCGACCTGGGCTGGATGAGTGCTCCGCTAATAGGACGACCGCTGGAAGCCGTAATTCGGCCTCCCAGGCCCTGTGTAATACCCACTCCAGCTTTTTCGCCGGGGTCACTGCTGCTGACTGATCTGTTCGGATCTCTGCTATGGCAGGATACTCCCACGCCCATGAAGATAAGAGCGACAACATAAATCAGCCATTGATTGGATTTTTTCATCATCGCGCACTCAAATTTAAAGCAGGAACAACACCACTATTCATTCCGTAGCATATCTAGCTGGCTGAGAAAAACAGGGGATCGACCCCTTTAAGGATCAAGCCCCCATGCTCGGCGTGACTTTGCTCTCCTAACTGCCCGATTTACAGAGCATTTCTCCAAGCAATCAGATTATTGAATACCCCTTGCGTGATACGAGTCCCGTGGTTGTAAGCGTTATGAGGTGATGAGCCATGAAGACCATAGGCGTGAATAGCCATGGCGTATGGACCGTTTCTGTCATACCAGACAGGGCTACCACTCATTCCACCAATTGAATCATTACGATAGAAGAGCTGATAGGTTCCAGTATAACGGATAGTGTCTGAACTCCACCACTGTTGCAGAGGTTTATCTCCCGGATAACCGCTGACAATCGCGGGATAGTTGGTCAAACTAGCTGTCTGCCAAAAGAATCCAAACCAACCAACCGTGTTCCCAACGGTGCAGTTGAGTTTAACCGCACCATAGTCGTAATTCTCACTGTCCGATTGAGTCCAGCCTGTTACGGAGTGAAGCCGCTTGGCTGTACAGTAACCGTAGGGTGCGGTGTTTTGGTTATAGCCGGGGTATACCTTATAACTAGTGCGCGAGTACCAATTACCCCCGGAACCCCCGCTATGCACACAGTGCCCTGCCGTCACTACGGTATCTTTACCGATAAACCATCCGGTGCATCGACCGCCCGAGAAGGTAATCAATGCGACGGCTCGCGCCGGATAATAGGTCGTGTACGTTCTGATCCGAGTATCCGGACCAATAATGCTCTCAGTACCGACTTCAGCGGTCACCGGCTTCAACGCCATGAGTTCCTTGACATCGGGAGCTGCCGTAGAAGCACCACTCTCTTGGGAATTGATTTTCCCAGTTCCCTTGAAAGCAGGAGATACAGTCGATACCGTTGCGGATTCAAAGGCTATATCCCCAACCACGCCATCGCTGGAAACTGAAGTATCAAGAGACCCCTGCGCCCATGCAGAAGAAGCAACGAAGGGTAGCGCCAGAAATGGTGCTACCCATTTAACCAGGGTTATGAGTTTCGAACGGGTGTTTGCCATGATTGCTTTTTCCTCGCCTATAGCTGACAGTGAAGGTTCACACAATTGAAGTTCACATAATCTTTCATAACCTAAATCATACACTCCCTCCATACAGTTGTTGAACAGAGGCACCCCTCGCCACGGCGCAACCGACCACACCCGAAACGCCAACCACCAGAGCCTTCAGCTTGGGATTCTTCATGTTACATCCTATTGAGATTACGTTTATCGGCGCCACACACTTCGCGATCCTGAATAAAGCAAATATCGCGCCATATGCCCTGCCACCACTTTCCTGTTCAACAATCCTAGAACAGAACTCGTAAATTACCAACACTCCCCGCACAGTTTCGGTAATTCTCCTTTCGGCGCGGATGTCAGGCCAGATTGACCGGATCAACCTGGCCTGGTCGAACCACGCTGAACCGCTGCCCTGCCCGGTTTTGCCCACTTCCCGCCATGGCCGGGTTGCGCTAACCTTGGCTTAGCAACTGCTCATATTCCACCCCGTCACCACAAAAAGAGCTAAAGGAGACCTTTCCATGCCCAAGTCTGCGCGCCCCCGTCGCAGTATGCTGTACATGCCAGGATCGAACGCCCGCGCCCTGGAAAAAGCCCGCACCCTGCCCGCCGACAGCCTCATTCTGGATCTGGAAGACGCTGTCGCCCCCGATGCCAAGGAACTCGCCCGCAAGCAGGTCTGCGAGGCCGTGGCCGCTGGCGGCTTCGGCATGCGTGAAGTGATCATCCGCGTCAACGCCCTGTCCACCCGGTGGGGCTACGAAGACATCGCCCTGGCCGCAAAATCCGGCGCTGACGGGCTGCTCCTGCCCAAGGTCGAAAGCGCCGACGCTATCCGCCATATGGAAGCGATCATGCGCGCCAATGGCGCCCCGGAATCGCTGCGCATCTGGGCCATGATGGAAACCCCGCGCAGCATCCTTGAATCGCAACGGATCGCCGAATCGACGCCGCGCATGGAAGGCCTGGTGCTGGGCACCTCCGACCTGGCCAAAGAACTGGACTGCGCCCACACCCACGAGCGCCTGCCGTTTATGGTTTCCCTCGGCCTGTGCCTGCTGGCCGCCCGCGCTGCCGGACTGGCCATTCTCGACGGGGTTTACCTCGATCTGAATAACGACGCCGGGTTTGAATTCGCCTGCAAGCAAGGTCAGGAACTCGGTTTCGACGGCAAGACCCTGATTCATCCCAAACAGGTCGGCCCCTGCAACCGGGTGTTCACGCCCAAGCCCGAGGACGTCGCCTGGTCGCGGCGGATCATCGACGCGCACGCCGCAGCGGCAGCGCGCGGCGAAGGCGTGGTGGTCGTTGACGGCCGGCTGGTCGAAAACCTCCATGTCGAAAGCGCCCGCCGAGTGGTCAGCATGGCGGACGCCATCGCGGCGATGGAAGCGACCAACGGCTGATGGATTCCCTCCATCATGCTCCTCTTCCCTGCTTGCGGGGGAGAGGTTACGGAATTCGCGCCCTGCTCTCCTTGCTGGCCTTGTTGGCGCTGGTCGCCTGCGAGTCGCCGCCGCCCGATCCTACGGTTCGTTTCAGCGGCTCCACCATGGGCACCAGCTACGACCTCAAGCTGGTGCCGGAGCCTGGACAAACCGTGCCTGCCGATCTTCAGCAACGAACTGAAGCCTTACTGACGCGCATCAACCAAACCCTGTCGACTTACGATCCCAAGTCGGAATTGTCGCGGTTTAATCGCAACCCCAGCACCGACTGGATCACAGCCTCGCCTGAACTGCAACAGATCACCGCCGAAGCGCTGCGCATCAGCGAATTAAGCAACGGCGCGTTCGACATTACCGTCGGCCCACTGGTCAATCTGTGGGGTTTCGGGCCGGAACCCCGCCGCGACCAGGTTCCCACTGACGCCGAGATTGCCCAAGCCCGTGAGCGGGTCGGTTATTGGCGGCTGCAAACCCGTGAGCAGCCCCCGGCCTTGAAGAAGGAACGTGCTGATCTCTACATCGATCTGTCCGCCATCGCCAAGGGTTATGGCGTGGATCAACTGGCGGCCCTGGCGGAAACAGCCGGCATTCACAACTACCTGGTCGCCATTGGCGGCGAAGTTCGCGCCAAGGGTCACAATGGCCGGGGTCAAGCCTGGACGATTGCGATTGAAAAACCGGTGGTTGGACAGCGGGCGGTTGAGCGGCTGATCCAACTCGGCGATCACAGTGTTTCTACGTCCGGCGATTATCGCAATTTCTTTGAGCAGAACGGCCAGCGCTATTCACACATCATCAACCCGCGCACCGGCCGGCCCGTTCCACAAACCCTGGCGTCAGTGACCGTCATCAGCAACCAGTCCATGATCGCCGACGCCACCGCCACCGCGCTGATGGCGGCGGGGCCGGATTTCGGCTTCCGACTCGCCAGCGACCATCATCTGGCCGCCTTCTTTATTCTGATCGGCAAGGATGGCTTTCAGGAACGCTATACGCCGGAATTCGAGAGTTATCTCGTCTCTCAGCAACCCTGATCTGCTCAATACCCGGTCTTTAGCCGATTCCGGGAGATCATGAACATCCCCCTTGTCCCGAAAAAAGTTCTATAAGTTGCTATTTTAGCTTTTGCCATTCCGCCAGATACCAAGGAGATCCAACTTGTTAGATTCTTCGACGCAATGCCTCAGCAACCAATTCATCAAAAGACGAGAAAGCCTCCAAAATATCGGTAGAAACTGAATCTACGATCACATACTGTAACGTGGGAATATCCAAGCAGTAATCCTCATCCCCCGTTTCACCAAAAATCAGGAATTGTTTCCATTTAGTATAGTTGCGGCGTATGAGGTTTGCCTCAACACATCCGCTAATAAAACGATCTATATAACCAACAATTGCTACTTTCTCAGTAGCATAGATCGTAAGACCATTCCAATCAAATCCATTATGTAATTGTAAAAAATGTGCATACTCTTTGGGGATGTCTACCTGTAATTCTTTCTTTGCTCTATTGATAAGTTTTTGTAATTGATCAGATAAACAGGGAGGCTGCATTTCAAGCCCATAAAATTTAGCTTGTATGGCAATTTCGCTTAATATTCTTTGATACATCGATATTTCTCCACGCGACGGAAAATCAATATTTACAACTCTTTATGGCGGATATACAAACCCGTCTGGTATCGGGAAATCTACTGTACGTGTCTGCCCATCTGACAGATCTTTTACTAGTTCGTTCTGAGTATTCGTGATAACCTTATGGAATGGTTCATTTTTTATTAGCACCAAATTCGAGGGATTATTTGTACCTCCATCGTCTAGAGGTAATTTGTGATGCACTTGCCAACCATTAGGAATTTTTCCATCTTGCATCAGTTTGATGTCCGTATCAGTCAGGCCAGCCTCTTTTAACTTCTTTACTTTTTCGGGATCACCCGCTAATCCTTTAACAAACTCAGGACGCTTCTTACTATCAAACTCTTTGCGCAGCACATTCAAATCTTCTTTATTACGTTTAGTGTATTCTATTTTCTTTTTTTTTACACCTGGTAGTTCAACATTTTCACCCCTTAATCTCCCAGAGAAACCAGGGGGATTATTCCCTTCTTGACATTTAGAAGCAGCACTATTTGAAGAAGTTTTAGTAATATTCTTAGTCCCATCAATTGCATCGCTAGCAGAATTAACTGCCTTTTTTGATCCACGCAGCTTTTTAGCTTTTGCTGACAATGCAGTAATTTTTTTACGAAGCTTATTCAGTCGTGCTATTGTACGTGCGCCTTTCGCAGTCTTACCGATAGCATCGCCTGCATAAGGTACTATTGAAATCAAAGAAAGCCCGGCACCTATGAAGTCCCCATCTGATAGGGACATCGCCGCTCCAATAGTATCAGAAATTGGTGTCGGATCCACTAGTCCTGCAACATCTACTGCAGATTTACTTAACTCCCAAGCTAATTCTTTATTCGCTTTATCTAACTCCGCTTCTGTTGCAAGAAGCTCGTCACTATTATCATACAAGTTATAATTTTCCATGATTTAATTCTCTGGAAACCAAGCACTTTCATCATAATTTTTTACTGCTTCTTGCCAATCCTCTTCAGAAACAAGTGCTGACAGCAGATCGATACGTTGATCTGGTTCTACTGTTTTATCTTTGAGAACTCTCTGGATATCCGGGTGATCGTCAAAGTTAGGAGCAATCTCAAACATCAACGCAACAAAAGCAGTCAGTGACGATTCCCAACTCAGACTATATTTTCGTGCACGCATGATTCCATTTCGTACCATTTCACGCAAAAGATCTTCAGGTAGTCTATCGACAAGCACCTCATGATTACTCCGAAGATGAGCAATAATCCTGCTTTCCAGGTTTTTATCCAGCATTTGCTCAAATACCTTGAACTGCTGTTCCTTAATAACTAGCATGGCTTCAACACCTTAACTTTAATACGATGCTAAATATCACAATTAACCCTTATGATCCACTTCACTCCATCGCCCGCCAATCTCAGCCACCAATCAACACCGTCATCTCACCCTTGGCGATTTTATTCGGCGGCCCCACCGCCTCCAGAATCGTGTCGCCCATACGGCAGGCGGGCAGATTGTTGATCACAACGGTCATGCTGCCGTCAATGACCACGCCGGGACCGTGCGGCGGAACCGGCAACGGCGTAGCGCACATATGAATATCCGCACCGGCCGCCGCACCGGTGATCATGCTGCCCATGCTGGCGGCCGCGCTGGCCTTGGTGGCTTGTTCAGCGGCCAGCGCCGCCGGTGCGCCCGGAGTTCCCGCCGCTGCGAGCGTCGCCGCTTCCGCGGTCTTGATCGCGATATCCGCTGTTTGCTTGGCCGCTTGCAGCGCGGGTACGGCGGCGGCCAATATGCCCCGCCAGGCCGGCAGGAATCCAATCAACACGTTCAGACTGCCGGGACCGGGCGTCAACACCGGCGGCAGGGGATGAACCACGGCATCGGTAATGCGTGCAGCCGGTTTACCCGCCATGTCAACCTCTCTCTCGCAGTCGATTAAAAGTTCTGAACCGGAAGAGGTGGAGTCAACACTGCGCGCTCTTTCCGGCATTCATCGCCTTCGCACCAGAACTTGAGCAAAGCCACCGGATTTTCATCCTCCACCAGATAGCGCAGCACCGGGCCAAATACCGTTTGCAAGTCCTGTTCATTACAGGTCGGCAGATAAATCCGCAACACCCGGGGATCATAGTAACGGAAATACAGCGGAGTCAGGTCTGGCCCATATACCTTGAGAAAAGTCCGCAAGTGCATCCGCAGATCCCGAAAATCAGCTTTGCTGATGGCGAATACGCCCCAATGCTGGCCCCAGCCTTCTCGCAATAGCCATTCCGTAAACGGATGACCGGGTTGTACAACCGCCAGATACGGCGCGACCAGCGCCAGTTCCGGCTCCAGTTCGCCGCGAAACAGACATTCCGATTCGACCGCCATCTGCTCCAGAGTCTGGGGCAGCCGGGGAACCGAAGCACCATCGAGAATGGCGTACACCGTTGTTTCGGGAACGGCGAACAGATGCTGGGTAATCGCTTGTGGCGGAATTTTGGCGACCATGATTCACGCTCCACCGGCGGCGGCGCAGATTTCACAGAAGGGCGTCCCGTTCTGGGCGGCGCTGGCCAACGCCCGCGCCTGTGGAGCCTGCAAGGCGCTCACATTGACTGAATCCAGCGACTTGCTTTTGTCCTGAATCGGCGTGGCCTGAGCGTCGGTCACTTCGCCCGGCTTGTCGGTCGCCGCTTCCTTGGCTGCCTTGGGCGCGGTCGGACTGGCCGGTGAACTGCCCGAACCGGAACCGGCTGCGCCGCCGCTGTTGATCTTGACCATCGTGCCCTGAATGGTGACCCCGGACGGATCGATGGTCACGAAATTGCCGCCCACCTTGATGGTCAGTTGGGTGCCGGCCTCAATCACGACTTTCATGCCGGCCTTAAGATGAATCTCCATGCCCGCGTCGAGGGCGTGATTCTTCCCCACTTTTTCCTGCTGATCTTGAGCAATCTTGAGCGACAGAGTGCCGCCCACTTTCTGATTATAATCCTTCTTGACTTCCTGATGTTTCTCACCCTCCACCTTCTCAAACTGGTCGCCCTTACCGCCATCGCCGGATTTAATAATCAGGTGCTTTTCGCCCTCGACCTGCTCGAACTGTTTTTTCTTGACAATCATATGCCGTTCGCTGCCAATCCATTCAAAGGCGTCCTTCTTAACCCGAATATCCTCATTGCGTTCGGCATGCAGAAAAATCTGTTCCTCGCCTTTTTTATCCTCGAACCGGAATTCGTTGAACCCACCCCCGCCCTTGCTCGACAGACTCTTGAGAGTAGACATGGTTTTATTATCGGGCAACGTATAAGGCGGCATGTTAATACCGTTATAAACCCGCCCGGTGATAATCGGTTGATCCGGGTCGCCCTCCAGAAAATCCACGATGACTTCATGGCCAATGCGCGGCAGATACAAAATGCCCCATTTCTTGCCAGCCCAGCCCTGGGCGACACGAATCCAGCAGGAGCTGTTTTCATCCGCCTTGTCGTGACGATCCCAGTGAAAATGGCATTTAACCCGCCCGTATTGATCGGTGTAAATCTCTTCGCCCTTGGGACCGACGACAATCGCAGTCTGTGGTCCCTGCATCATCGGTTTTGGCGTGATGCGCGGCGCTCGATAGGGCTGCTTGGCCTCAATCACGGTAATTTCACCCTGATACGGTTTGCCGGAAATGGCCGCCCCAGAGAAGGATTCATATTCATCCGACTCCATGCGATGCATCGCCGACACAATCAGATATTCCCGATTCTGCTCCTCACGCGGACACCGCGTCAGACTGAACAGATAACCCACTGCCAGTCCAGCGGCATTGCCTCGCCCCTGCGCGATCTCATGCTGGGCCAGCAGTTCCTGCAAACGAATCTTGGAATAGTTATTGCCATCACCCGGTTCCGTATAATCGCCCGGATAATCATACATCTCGAAATCGGCCAGAGCGTGATTCTTGGGCTGATTCAATACCGCGCGCAGATTTTTACGCGGAGCCTTGAAATCAAAATCATTCAGGACATACGCGCCCGACTGCACCTGCTTAAACGCGAACCACTCGGACAGATGATCGCGTTCGCGATGATCGTGAATGTCCGTTGGGAAATACGGAAGCTGATCATAGCCGGGAAACTTGCCATGCGAACTGTAGCCATCGGCCAGAACCAAAATGTGTTTACCGTTTTCGTGCGTGAAGTAATAGTAAATACCCTCCTGCTCCATCATCCGGCTAACAAAATTGAAATCCGTTTCCCGGTACTGCACACAATATTCCCATTCGCGATAACTGCCGCTAAGCTGATCCTTGAAATCAGTAAAGCCCTGTTCCCGGAAAATCTCCTTGATGATGTCCGGAACTTTCTTCTTCTGGAAGATCCGGCAGTCCGATGTGCGCGTCAGAAACCATAGCCAAGGGCTGAGCGTGGCCCGATACGCGCCATAACGCAGGCCGCGCGTGCCCAAATAACCAAACCGGGTGACGAACCCGTTGAAGTAGCGAGTACCGCGCCGATTGGGCAACTCCAGCCGAATCGTCATGTTCTTGCCGAGCACATCGGCGATCTGGAGATCGGTCTTCTCGCTGAACAGTTCCACATCGAACTCGAACAACCGGCCCAGTTGTTCGCTGGCCGTCATCCGGCCAAAGACCAGCACGTCCTCGCCCAAGGGCGTATTGACGGCGATCATTCGATGTTTTTGCGTGACGGTAGCCATATCCTCGTCTCCCCATGCCCCCTGCTGTTTAATTGAGTGTAGCGCAACTCCATGCGAAAAGCCGGCCATCCTTCCCGCCGCCATCGTGCTGGATTCGCACTAGACTTTCCGTATCGCTCGCCTTTCTGGAGAATGCCTACCATGCCCGGTCGAATGGAATTTCAGTTGCACCTGCCCCAGTCCGCGCCAGTTCCAGCCCGGCGAAATCTCGATGAACCGCCGCGTATTCTCATCATGGCCGATTTCAGCGGACGCGGGCCGTGCGAACCGGACGCCGCCCCGGACTTCGATTCCCGTCCTCTACTGGCGGTGGACATCGACCGGTTTGATACGGTTATGGCCCGGCTGCAACCGCAATTGCGGTTGCCATTAGCTACCGGTGCAGATATCGAGATCCGCTTCTCTCAACTGGACGATTTTCATCCCGATGCGCTCTATCAGCGGCTGGCGCTGTTCCAAACCTTGCGCCGCACCCGCACCCGGCTCCTGGATCCGGCCCATTTTGCCCAAGCAGCGGCCGAATTGACCCCACTGACCGCGCCGGAACCGGTCCATGCCGGGCCACCTGTTGCTCCTGAAAGTGAAGCCGCGCTGTTTGAACGCCTGCTGGGGCGCGCGCCGGTCGCGCCCCTCGCCGCCCGCCCGGCTGAAACCGGGACGAATGCGATTCAGGCGCTGCTCCAGACTATCGTCCAGCCGCACATCGTCCATACCGATCCGCGCCAGGCGACCTGGGTCACGGCGCTGGATGCCGCGATGGGCGACGCGATGCGGACGATCCTGCACCAACCCGCGTTTCAGGCGCTGGAAGCCGCCTGGCGCGGGATGCATAGCCTGGTCGCCGCTCTCGATGACGACGCGGCGCAGATTTTTCTGCTCGATGTCACCCGGCAGGAACTGCTGCTGGACCTGTACGCCGCGAATGGCAAACCTTCGGCAACCGGTCTTCACCGCCGACTAATCGAACTCGGGGTGCAAATGCCCGATGGTCAGCCCTGGACCCTGCTGGTCGGCGACTACGCCTTTGGCGCTGCGCCGGAGGACGTTGCGCTGCTGGGGATGCTGGGATCGGTGGCTGCCGCCGCCGGCGGGCCATTCCTGGCCGCTGCCGCGCCCAGTCTGCTGGGTTGCGATTCGGCAGCGGCGCTGGCCGATCCGGAGCACTGGTCGCCGCTGTCCACCACGATGGAACAGCACTGGCGCCTGTTGCGAACCCATGCCGTCGCGTCCTGGATCGGTCTGACTCTGCCACGTGTTCTGTTACGCCTTCCTTACGGACGCAAGACCGATCCGCTCGAATCTTTCGCTTTTGAGGAAATGCCCGGCGGCCGCGATCCCGAGACCTATTTGTGGGGCAGCCCGGCGCTGGTCTGCGCCCGGCTTATCGCAGCGGCGATGGCGGATAACGGAGGAGAGGTCAACGCTGGCGGTGGATTGGAACTCGATGACTGCCCCACCCACGTTTATGAGGAGGCCGGTGAGCGGCTGATGCAGCCGGCCACCGAAGTGTTGCTGGGCGAGCGGGCGACGCGGGAAATTCTGGCGCGCGGGTTGATGCCGCTGCTGGGCCATCGCCAGCGCCCCGCAGTTCGCCTGGCGCGGTTGCAGTCGCTGACCGGTACGTGGCGGTCTTAGAGGTTTTTTGGACAGCCTCTAGCCGATTTAAAGGGTTGAAACACCCTCACCCCTGCCCCTCTCCCACTTGCAGGCGAGGGGTTTTTATACCGTTTACCGATAGATTTTATCTTTTTCAGATCAAAAGCGACCCCGTTCGTCATACCCGCGAAAGCGGGTATCCCGTTGTTCAGCGGCTGCCTGGATCCTCGCCTTTCGCGGGAATGACGAAAACCTATTGAGAATTGGTATTAGACAGTCTCTTAACCCGCCACCCCAAACACCCGCACCCGTTCCATCACGCCCACCGCCCAGCGATGATGAGTGGCCGGCTCACAAAACGTGTCGTGCAGTTTGAACACCGCCGCCGCATCCGCGGCCAGCACCGCCATCGCCATTTCATAATCCTCGCGGGAGACCCGGTAAAGCGCTTCGATAACGGGAATTTGCGCGGGATGAATCGCGGTTTTGCCCATCAGGCCGTGTTGTAAATCGGCCTCCACCTCCCGCGCCAGCACCTCCGGCGTATCCAGCCGTTCGAAGACTGGCGCGCTCAGGGAATAGCCCGCTGGACGGAAAATGCAGACCAGTTCGGCAATGACCTGGCGTAAGGGCGTGTCGTAAATCGTCGCGCCGCGCGCCCGGCGAATGCCCAGCAGATTGAGCAGATCATTGCCGCCAATGCGCAGGCCCAGCACCCGCTCCTGCAACCCGCAATCCTCCAGCCGGTCGCGCAGCAACTCCATCTTGCGGCGATCAAACGCCTCAGCGGTTTCCAGGATGGGCAGGATGGAGTGACCGTAACGGTCATCCCAGACCCGCAGCCAGTCCCCCAGGGTGTGGGGGCCAAACTTGGGCAAGACAAAGCCCTGCACCCGCTCGATACCCTCCAGCCGCAAGAGCCGGCGCAAGACCGCTGGATTGCGCGGACGGATGAACCGCAATAGCGACCCCGGCCCCAGTTCCGGCAACAGCGCCGCCAGAGACGCCAGCGCCTGCTCCAGATCCCGTTCGTGAACCGCGTCCTCGGTACAGAAGATCACCGAGCGCAACCCGGGCGCCTTCCGACCGTTGGCGATAGCGGTCAAGTCTGGACGGCTGGCCGGTACGTACAACGTCGCCCCCAGCTTGACCGCTGACAGCGCCGGCGGCGATTCATAAGGTTCACCGTGCGCATGATTTGGCCCTGCGTGGTGCAGGGCGCGAAAATCGACAGGAATGACACTCATGACAAATCTTTGATCAGGGCAGTGGCGTGGAGGGGCATGGCCGGATCGATCCCGACCGGCACCCGTTTTTGCCTGGCCAACATCCGCAGATGTTCAACATCCGGATGATCGGGATCGCGCAGCAGCAGCAAATCCGGCAGGCGGCGCAACAGAACCCGGGTCGCCTCGGCCACACCGGGCTTGATGAAATTGCGGTCGGTGACCCGGTAATCGGCCTGAACGCGCGCCAAAAACTCTACCATCAGCCGCCGCCGCTCCCCGCGCTCCTGCGGATCATGGCGGACGGGTTCGGGCCTGACCTGAGCGAAATGCCCGGCGATCTGGTTGATAAACCAGCGGGAACGATCCTGCGGCGCGAACTCGGCGTAAAACACACACCCGTGGAAATCGTCCGGGCCGATGGCGGCGTTGAGAATCGAGCGGCTGGTCAACCCCGAAACCGTGGCGTTCAAAATCCCGCTGGGGATGGCGTAATCATCGAGAGTCGCGGCCACGTCCGCCACGCCGCCGATGTCGGACACCACATGCAGCGCCTCATCCAGCCGCTCCGGCTGGTGCGCATTCCAATGACGCAAAGCCCGCCGCAACTCCCCGGCAATCACGCCCTTGGCGGTCCAGCCGTCCACGAACGCCAGCCCCGCCGGTTCCCGACCGTCGCGCCGCAGGATAAATTTCAGGGCGTTCTCGTCAATCCCCCGGTCGCGGATGATGGAAATCGAGTAATGACGAACGTCGGTACGACCCCATCCGTGCAAGGCCCGCGTCAGCAGCACGCCAATCGGGGTTCCGGCGCGGGCCAGCGAGACTACAGTGATCTGCCGGGGCCGGGTTTCCGCCAGATCGCGCGCCAGCGCCAGGATTTCCGCCGCCAGCCGTGGCGCGTAACGGGCGGTCAGCGCCTCGAACAACGCCAGATAGTGCGGATTCGGAATCTGCTCCGGGGGCAGCAACTCGCTGTAATGGCGCTGGCCGGACTGGATGAGTCGCTCCTTGGTCGCCACGTCCACTTTGTCCAGGTTCATCGGCTTGAGCAGAAACACCGCCTCTTCAGGGCGGTAGCTGCCGGAAAACGGCGTCATCAACCGTACTCGCTCCAGGTTTCGGTCTGAATTTGACTGCCCTTCGGCACCAGGGCGAAATCGCAGGCCCGCAAAAACGGGAGATCCGTCAGGCTGTCCCCGGCGCCGAGCGTCACGATAGGTCCGTCCCGTTCCAATTCCGCAGCGACCCCGCGCACGGCATCGTGTTTTTGCGCACCGATTACTGTAAGCGCCAGATTGTTACCGTTGTAGTGCAGGGTCAGTTCCGGCGGCAGACCCGCCTCCTGTAATTGCGCCCGCACGCGGGACAGCGCCACACCGTCATCGTCGGCCTTGACCGATACATAGCTCAGCCATTCCGCGACCGAATGGCGGCTAACCCGGTAACCGCCGGTCGCTGCTCCCGCTTCCAGTCGGGCGGCGCACTCCTGTAGCGACGGTTGCGCCGCCGCCAGCAGCGGCTGAATCCGGGCAGACCACCACCCCGGCAACCTTCCGTCGGGCTGGCGGATCACCGCGCCATGGTGGGTAATCCGCCAGGAGTTGAAGGCAATCGCCACCCGCGCCAGCGCATCATCGGTGCGGCCCGTCACCGGAATCACGGTGCCCGTCGCCCGCCAGAATTCCAGCAACCGCCGCTGGGCGCGGGTCATGAACGACAGCGCCTGGCCCGCGCGATCCACCGCCACCGGTTCGACCTCCTCGCCGGGCGGACACTTGGCGGCGGTTTGCAAAAGGGTGTCGTCGAGGTCGAGAAAAATCACCAGGCGCGGCATGGTTCCTCCACGGCGAACGCCAACCCGCCGATCAAATCCGGCAAGGAATGCCCGGCCCGTAAATCCGCATGTTCATAAACAATGACGGGCGTGCGGTTCGGGTCGAGGTTGTAGAGATAATGAGGAATACCGGGGTCGTAAGGATCGGAACATTCATGACGGCTGGCGATGGCGTCGCCGACCAGGATGGGAGAACGGGTGGTAGACTGAAAATGCACGTCGTGGCCGGCCTCTTCCAGCGCCAGCGCAATGCGGAACGGCGTGTAGGCGTATTCCCCGGTGCCCATCACGGTCAACGGGCGATCAGGCGCTTTCACCCCCAGTCTCTCGTCAAGGGAGAGGGGATTGAGATTCCAGCGGCCAGCGATCAGACCGGTGCGGGCCGGATCGCTCACCAGACGGTCATGGTTGCGATGGGGAGAAATCACCCCCGGCGGTAATGCGGGCGGGGGAAAATCCGGGGCGGCTGCAAACTGGAACTCGCCCTCAATCAGCGCCGGAAACCCGACGGGACGTTCCAGTCGCGCCGCCAATTCCTGCTGGCGCGCGTCACTCAACCAGTTGGTGATGCAAACCAGAGCGATCCGCTCGACGCCCGGATTGCTCTTCAGACAGGCTCGCGCCAGCTCCAGCAAGGTGCGCCCGGTGGAGATCTCATCGTCCACCAGCACCAGGGTTTGCGCTGCCCGGAACAGCGGTTGCAACGCCGGTTCCGGCTGATAGACCGCATGATCCGGGGCGTGACTGTGCGCTTCATCGAACCCGAAGGCCAGCGGCCGCGTCAGCCGGCAGCGGGTCGTTTGCAGATACAGCACATCATCACGACCCGCTTGCAGCGCCGCTTCCTCGGCGACGCCGCGTCCCAGCGCGGTCGCAGTTTCCGCCATGCCGATCACCAGCAGCGGTCCCGGCAGAGCGGCGATTTTAGCGGCCAGCCGGCGGTGGACATCGCGCATCACACCGGGCCGCACCGGCCAGTGCTTGCCCAGCACTTTGCTGACGAATAGATAAAATCGGCGGGGATTCTGGCGGGTGGCATAGGTCAAGCTGTCTTCCAGCGGCCATTCCTCGCGCCGCACCGTGACCGTCAACTGGCCGGCCTGGATCGGCAGCGTCCGGGTTCGTGGCAGGGATTGGGTCATCTTCACAGCCCTAAATCCTGGCAAATAAAGTGGATGCGATGGCGATAGCTATGCTCGGCCAACACCCGCCGCCGCCCCGCCGCCGCGATTCGCGCGCCCCAATCCGGTTCGCGCCGCAAGCGGGCGGCCAGCGCGTTCAGCTCATCCCGATCCCGGTAGACCAGTATTTCCGCGCCCGGCTCAAAGCACAGCGGCACATCCGCCACATCATCATTCAGCACCACCGCGCCGCAGGCCAGGGGTTCAAAACTGCGCTGGTTCAGCCCATGTTCGACATTAGCTTCGTTGCGCACGTTGAGCACCGCCTGATGTTGCTGATACCGCCGAATCAGCGCACTGCGACTGATCTTGCGGTTTTGCACCCGATGAAAGCCCTCGCGCTGGATCTGGCTCCAGTCGGTGCCAATGACCCGCGCCGGCGCGTCCAGACCGCGCACCACCGACTCACGAAAGGCGGTGCGGCTGGCGACAAATAGCACTTCAGAACGGCGGACCCCCTGACCGGGGCGGAACAACTCCGGGTCCACTGCCAGCGGCAGATAGCGGCCCGCGACGGTGAACCCGGCGGCGACCTGGAAGAAATGGGTGTCGGTGAAATACAGCCGGTCGCAACACTCCGCGCGCTCCCGGCTATCCAACGAAAACCGGTCGCCCACCAGACCGGCGATCAGGGGACGTGGCGTCAGCGCATGCAAAATCCGGTAATAATCCACCGGTACGCCAAAGACTCCGGCGACCAGCACCAGATCCGGGCGGAACGCGGCCAGCATTCGCGTAAACCGGGCCAGCATCCATTCGGCGGTCGCCGCGCGCCGTCCCTCCCATTTGGCGCGCAACCGGGAACTCCAGTTCTCGCCATTGATGGCAAAAATCCGGGCGGGATACTGCAAGCCGACACAGGCGCGGTGCAGATTCTCCAGCCACAATACCAGGCTGCCGCGCTTGCCCAGCAGCAGAATGCGCGGCGACGCCTTACCCTCAACCATTAGTCGCCTGCGCCCGTTGGTGGCCATCGGAGCGATAGCGGCGGCATCGGGCGCTGCAATAGCGCACCTCCGCCCAGCAGGCCGCCCACTTACGCCGCCAGGCGAAGGAACGCTCACAAATGGTGCAAAGTTTCCAGGGCAACCGTGATTTCTTCATCCTGCGCCTCCTCAAGATTCCGAAGCAAAGCAGAATATAAGCTATTGAAATAAAAAAATTTAACTCTGGATCAGCGCGATCCGGACGCTCTTGCACCCATCTGGCATGAATTCTGCCCACAAAAGAACACCCAGGTTGCGCGCTCAATCAGCAATTTCCCGCTGCATCATTACCCGATTCGCCACGATTCGACTACCCTTCTTGCCATACGCCGATTAAATAACAGAAGAACCCTTCACCCCAACCCCGAGGAGATCCTGCATGAAACTACGGAACATCCTGACCGCCACCGCTACCGTCACCCTGCTGCTCAGCGGCGTTGCCCAGGCCGGCACTACATTGGACGCCATCAAGAAAAACGGCTTTATCAAATGCGGCGTCAGCGACGGTCTGCCCGGCTTCTCCTACGCCGATGCGAAGGGCAACTACAACGGCATTGACGTCGATGTCTGCCGCGCCGTCGCCGCCGCCGTGTTTGGCGATTCCACCAAGGTCAAGTTCACCCCGCTGACCGCCAAAGAGCGCCTCACCGCCCTGCAATCCGGAGAAATCGACGTGCTGTCGCGCAACACCACCTGGACGTCCAGTCGTGACTCTGCCCAGGGCCTGAACTTCACCGGCGTCACTTATTACGACGGCCAGGGCTTTCTGGTGAACAAGAAGCTGGGGGTCAAGAGCGCCAAGCAACTCGACGGCGCGACCGTCTGCGTCCAGGCCGGCACCACGACAGAACTGAATCTGAGCGACTACTTCCGCGCCAACAAGCTGAAACTCACCCCGATCAGCTACGACAAATCCGACGAAAGCGCCAAGTCGCTGGAAGCCGGGCGCTGCGACGTCCTGACCTCGGATCAGTCGCAGCTTTACGCTCAGCGCATCAAGCTGGCCAAACCGGATGACTATATGGTGCTGCCGGAAGTGATCTCCAAGGAACCACTGGGACCGGTCGTGCGCCATGGCGACGACGACTGGTTCGATATCGTCAAATGGACGCTCTTCGTGATGGTCAACGCCGAGGAGCTGGGCATCAACTCCAAGAATGTCGAGGACATGAAAAAGTCCACCAATCCCGACGTGAAGCGGCTGTTGGGCGTGGAAGGCGACAAGGGCAAGGATTTCGGTCTGGCCAACGACTGGATGGCGGTGGTCATCAAGCAGGTGGGCAATTACGGCGAGATCTTCGACCGCAACGTTGGCAAGGGCAGCGAACTGAAAATCGAGCGGGGCCTGAACGCCTTGTGGAATCAGGGCGGTCTGCAATACGCCCCGCCGGTGCGCTGAACGCGGCGAACGTCCTGACGACCCGTCCTTCTCCCGGCAGCGGGAGAAGGCGTTCTCAAGCAGGCTCTCACTGCAATTTCCGGGAATCCCATGGTCGAACCGCTCCTGACCCCGGTCAAACCGCCGTTCTGGAACAACCCCCAGGTCCGGGCCATCACCTTCCAGGTCATCGCCCTGGTCGCCACCGTTGCGTTCGGGCTGTATCTGTTCGAGAACACCCAGGACAATCTGCGCCGGCTGGGCATCGCCTCCGGTTTCGGCTTTCTCTCTTCGCCATCCGGCTTCGACATCATCCAGAGCCTGATTCCCTACTCCGCCGCGTCCAGCTACGGTCAGGTGTTCTGGGTGGCGTTGCTCAACACCCTGCTGGTCGCCAGCCTGGGCGTCGTGCTGGCTACCTTGCTCGGCTTTATCATCGGCATTGCCCGGCTGTCCAAAAACTGGCTGATCGCCAAACTGGCGCTGGCCTACATCGAAACCTTCCGCAACATCCCGCTGCTGCTGCAAATCTTCTTCTGGTACTTCGCAGTGCTACGGGCCGCGCCCGCGCCGCGCCAGAGTTTGAGCCTGGGCGACACCGTATTTCTGAACATTCGCGGCCTGTATCTACCGGCTCCTGAATTTCAGGCCGGCTTTGGCTGGGTATTGGCGGCGCTGGGCGTCGCAGCAGGGCTGGTGGTTTTTCTGGTCCGCTGGTCCCGGCGCCGGCAGGCGGCAACCGGCCAGCAATTTCCCATCTTTCTGGCCTCGCTGGCCCTGCTGCTGGGCCTGCCGCTGCTGACGTTCACGCTGGCTGGCGCACCGTTGCACTGGCAAATCCCGGAATTGCAGGGCTTCAACTTCCGGGGCGGCTGGGTAGTCATCCCGGAAATGGCCTCGCTGCTGCTGGCGCTGACCCTCTATACCGCCGCCTTCATCGCCGAAATTGTCCGCGCCGGCATTCAGGCGGTCAGCCACGGCCAAACCGAGGCGTCGTTCTCGCTAGGTTTCAACACCGGGCTGACGCTGCGGCTGATCATCCTGCCGCAGGCGCTGCGCGTGATCGTTCCTCCGCTGACCAATCAGTATCTGAACCTGACCAAGAATTCCTCGCTGGCCGCCGCGATTGGCTACCCCGATCTGGTGTCCGCTTTCGCCGGCACCGTGCTGAATCAGACCGGCCAGGCCATCGAGTGCATCGCCATCACCATGGCGGTTTATCTGACCATCAGCCTGCTGATCTCGCTGCTGATGAACCTGTACAACCGGCGGGTCGCCCTGGTGGAGCGTTAGCCCATGGCTGAGGTCGCTAAATCGCGCACCCCGCACCCCGATCTGCCGCCGCCGGCCAGCGCCGTGGGCGTGCTCGGCTGGGTGCGCCGCAATCTGTTCTCGTCGCCCCTGAACATCGCTCTGACCCTGCTGGCGGCCTACCTGCTCTACGCCATGATTCCGTCCGTACTGCGCTGGACGCTGTTCGACGCCACCTGGCGCGGCGACAGTCGCGAAGCCTGTGCGGCGAACCGTGGAGCCTGCTGGGTCTTCATCCGGATTCACTTCGAGCAATTCATGTACGGTTTTTACCCGGACGCCCAGCGCTGGCGGGTCAATAGCGCTGCGCTGCTGCTCATTCTCAGCGCCGCCCCGCTGTTCGTCCGCGCCGTACCCGGCTCCGTCAAACTGCGGCTGGGCCTGAGCATTCTGGCGATTTACCCGATCATCGCCTTCGTCCTGTTCAGAGGCGGACTGTTCGGACTGCCCGAGGTCGAGACCCGCCAGTGGGGCGGACTGCTGCTGACTCTGGTCATCGCCGGGGTGGGGATGGCGGCCGCCCTGCCGCTGGGCGTGCTGCTGGCGCTGGGCCGGCGCTCGAAGATGCCGGCCATTCAGACCCTGTGCGTGACCTTCATCGAATTCTGGCGCGGGGTGCCGCTGATCACCGTGCTGTTCATGTCTTCGGTGATGCTGCCGCTGTTCCTGCCGGCGGGGGTGAGTTTCGACAAGCTGCTGCGGGCGCTGATCGGCGTCACCCTGTTCCAGGCCGCCTATATGGCCGAGGTGGTGCGCGGGGGTCTGCAAGCCATTCCCAAGGGCCAGTTCGAGGCCGCCGCCGCGCTGGGGCTGAGCTACTGGAAGACCATGGCGCTGATCGTGCTGCCGCAGGCGCTGAAACTGGTCATTCCCGGCATCGTCAACACCTTCATCGCCCTGTTCAAAGATACCTCGCTGGTGCTGATCATTGGCCTGTTCGACCTGATGAATATCGTTCACAACGCCACGACCAACCCGGCCTGGCTGGGTTTTTCCACCGAAGGCTACGTGTTCGCCGCCGCCGTCTACTGGCTGTTCTGCTTCAGCATGTCCCGCTACAGTCAGAGCCTGGAAAAGCGGCTGCACACCGGCCACAAGCGCTAGGAATCCATCGCCATGCCCGAATCCGCTGCCTCTCCCGCCCGCGCGCCGCTGTCCGATCAGGTGATGATCCACATGGAGCGCGTCCACAAATGGTATGGCGCGTTCCATGTGCTCAAGGACATCAACCTAACCGTCCAGAAAAGTGAGCGCATCGTGATTTGCGGCCCGTCCGGCTCCGGTAAATCCACCGCCATTCGCTGCATCAACCGGCTGGAGGAATATCAGCGGGGGCGGATCGTGGTGGACGGACGGGAACTGAGCAACGACGTGAAGCTGATCGAGCGCATTCGCCGCGAGGTCGGGATGGTGTTCCAGCATTTCAACCTGTTTCCGCATTTGACGGTGCTGGAAAACTGCGCGCTGGCCCCGATCTGGGTGCGCAAGCTGCCGCGCAAGCAAGCCGAGGAACTCGCCATGCGCTACCTAGAGCGGGTCAAGATTCCCGAGCAGGCGCACAAGTATCCGGGCCAACTCTCCGGCGGCCAGCAACAGCGGGTCGCCATCGCCCGCAGCCTGTGCATGAATCCCAAAATCATGCTGTTCGACGAACCGACCTCGGCGCTGGACCCGGAGATGATCAAGGAAGTGCTGGACACCATGATCACGCTAGCCGAGGACGGCATGACCATGATCTGCGTCACTCACGAAATGGGTTTCGCCAAGACCGTCGCCCACCGGGTCATCTTCATGGACAGCGGCGAAATCATCGAACAAAACTCACCGGCGGAGTTCTTCAATAATCCGCGTTCGGACCGAACCAAGCTGTTCCTGAGCCAGATTTTGCATCATTGAGGCCGCTGAACCTGGTTCGCCGGTGCGCGTCATCAGCCGGCTAAGGACTCACAGCCGGCGTGCCTGCTCCGCCGCATTGCCGGTATAGCTCGCCGGCGTCATCGCCAACAGCCGCTGTTTGGCCTCCTCAGGGATCGCCAGATCGGCAATGAACGAGCGCAAGGTCTCCCGATTCACCCGCTGGCCCCGAGTCAGCGCCTTGAGTTGCTCGTAAGGCTGTTCGATGCCATAGCGGCGCATCACCGTCTGGATCGGCTCGGCCAGCACTTCCCAGTTGGCGTCCAGATCGGCGTCCAGCGCCGCCGCGTTCACCTCCAGCTTGCTGATACCCTTCAGCGCTGACTGGTAGGCAATCAGCGCATGCGCCAGCCCGACCCCCAGGGTTCGCAGCACGGTCGAGTCGGTCAAATCCCGCTGCCAGCGCGACACCGGCAACTTGGCGGCCAAATGATCGAGCAGCGCATTGGCGACGCCCAGATTGCCCTCGGCGTTCTCGAAATCAATCGGGTTGACCTTGTGCGGCATGGTCGAGGAGCCGATCTCGCCGGCTACGGTCTTCTGCCGGAAATAGCCGATGGCGATGTAGCTCCACAGATCGCGGCAGACATCCAGCAGCACGGTATTGGCGCGCATCACGGCATGGAAAAATTCCGCCATATAGTCGTGCGGTTCGATCTGGATGGTATACGGATTCCAAGCCAGTCCCAGATCCTCGGTCACGAAGCGGCGGGCGAAGTCTTCCCAGTCCACCTCCGGGTAGGCGGCCCGATGGGCGTTGTAATTGCCGACCGCGCCGTTGATTTTGCCCAGCAGCGGCGTCGCCGCCAGTTGCGCCCTCTGCCGTTGCAGCCGGTAGGCGACATTCGCCATTTCCTTGCCGAGCGTGGTCGGCGACGCCGGCTGACCGTGGGTGCGGGCCAGCATCGGCTGGTCGGCGTACTGATGCGCCAAGTGGGTGATGGCGTCGATCACCGCGTCCAATGACGGCAGCAGAACCTGTGTCCGCGCCTCACGCAGCATCAGCGCATAGGCCAGATTGTTGATGTCTTCGGAGGTGCAGGCGAAGTGGATGAACTCGCTGACCACCTCCAGTTCGGCGTTGCCGGCAATTTTCTCCTTGAGCCGGTATTCCACCGCCTTCACGTCATGATTGGTAACGCGCTCGATGTCCTTGATCCGCTGGGCGTCGGCGACGGTGAACTGCTCGACCAGTTCGTGGAGAACCTGGAGCGCGGCTTCGCTCAACGGCGGGACTTCGGCAATGCCGGGATGGCGGGCCAGCGCTTGCAGCCAGCAGACTTCCACCTGCACCCGATGGCGGATCAGGCCGTACTCGCTGAAAATCGGCCGCAGGTCGGCGGTTTTGTCGGCATAGCGGCCGTCAATGGGGGAAATGGCAGTGAGAGCGGTGAGTTCCATGGGGAGTCCTGAAGAATGATGGAAATTTCGAGAAACTTGGCGAGCACTACTCGAAGCACTAGTGCTCTGTCAGTCAGATTTTGATGGGTTCAATCCCTGAAAATTCAGAAAGTTGAAAGCTGGTATCCATCAGAATAAAGATGACAGAGCACTAGGTTGGATCAGTCACGTCAAAATGCGGAACGTACAATGAATGGGAATGATCGCATCGTACGCAATCCCGACATCCTGCTGGGCAAACCGGCGATTAAAGGCAGCCGGCTTGCGGTGGAGTTCATTATTGATCTATTGGCTCAAGGCGGGTCTGAGGAGGATATTCTGCGCAATTATCCGGGGCTGGCGCACGAGGAATCATAGCCTGTTTGAAGTATGCCAGCGCCCTGCTGTACACGGAACGGGTATTCCCGCTGCCTTCGATAGCCGCATGATAGGGCGCGATGGCTCCACCCGCGCCAGCAAATCGAACGCCCATGCGGCGGGCGACGATTCAGCCCGCGCTACGCCACTTACCAGTGTGAGCACCACTGCCAGCAACATCACCATCCCCCATTCAACTGTGTACCACTCGCCTTTGTCATGATCGTTCTCCCCCTTGCACTCGCCTCACCCCAATCTACCGGACTTATCACTCGCGCCGGTCGTTAGCGCGACCTCAAGGCTTTTCCTCCCGCAACGCCCGCACTTCCGCCTCGCTCAAACCAGTCTTCTCCGCCAGCAGCCGGTCATCGGCAATCAGGTCCAGCAGGCTCCGAGCAATGCGCACGCGCTCTTCCCGGTTTCTGGCGCCGGTACAACTCTTGTTGCGCGTCACTCAATTGCAGTTCGTCATGCTGATGCAGGCCAATGAATCGGGTTGCCCCGTGATAGACGTAATCCTGGCCCTGGCCTAGGTCGAAATACAGAATACTCACCGAGATGACCTTCACCACCGCGTCGTAGGGTTGACCTTCCTGGAGATTCTCCACCACTGTCCGCGCCGTGCTGTGCAGAATCCACTGCAAATAGTCAAACTGCCGCTGGTATTGCACCTCGATCAGGATAATCTCGCCGCTGGCGTTGCGCGCCTTCAAATCCACCCGATTTTGCTTCTCAACCGCTGTGTCCTTGTTGCTCTCGCTTTCCAGGATTTCCAAAATCCGGATGTCCTCGCGCAGCAGTTCGCTGAGGAACCCTTCCAGAATCCCGAAATGAGCCTTGCTGCGCAGCAGGCGTTTCATCGCCCAGTCAAAGCTGATTAAACGACGGGCACGGGTCATGGCAGTGACCCTGCCCGCCGCACGGTCCAGCCCCGGTTCCATTGTTCAGTTCTTGCCCGTGCCATGATCGGTTTCCCCTCGAAATCCGTACTGTCCCACGTTCTGGGTTTCACCTATTTGGAAGTAAAAGTTAATCACCCACGCCTGTCAAGAAATCGTGATTATTTCAATTCCCATCGTAATACTGTTTACCGATAGATTTTATCTTTTTCAGATCAAAAACGACCCCGTTCGTCATACCCGTCCTCGCGAACGCGGGGAACGCGGGTATCCCGTTGTTCAGCGGCTGCCTGGATTCCCGCCTTCGCGGGAATGACGAAAACCGATTGAGAATGGGTATAATGCCCGCACCTCCGCCTCGCTCAAACCGGTCTACTCCGCCAACACCCAGTCACACCCGGCTGATCATCCAGCGGCGCCAGCACCCCATCCAGAAAGTTACCGCCGCGCTCGAAACACCACCGCGCCCAGAATGATCGCCCCGCCGAGCAACGCCAGCGGCCCCGGCGTTTCCCCCAGCAGCAGAAACACCCACAGCGGATTGAGCACCGGCTCGATCATCGGCAGCAAAATCCCTTCCACGGCCCGGATGTGGCGTAGCGCCAGCGCGTACATCACATAGGGCAGACCGAGCTGCACCACGCCCAGCAACAGCAACCCGATCCAGCCCGTGGCATCCGGCATCGACTGGAACATGAACGGCAAGCCGATCAGCCCCGCCAGCAGATTGCCCAGCACCAGCGCGGAAATGGCCGATTCCTCGCGGTGCCGGCGCAAAAACAGGGTCAGCCAGGCGAAGCAGAATCCACTGGCCAGCGCCACGCCATTGCCCAGATAACCGTCCAGGCTGAGTTCGTCGCCGAAGAACAGCAGCATCCCGGCCAGGATAACCGCCAGACTCAGCCAGTCGTTGCCGCGCGCCCGCTCACCCAGAAACCACGGACTGAACAGCGCAACATAGATGGGGGCGGTGTATTGCAGCAGGATGGCGTTCGCCGCCGTCGTCAGTTTGTTGGCGACCACGAACAGCACCACGGTCCCGGCATAGGCTGCCGCCGCGCCGAGTTGCTCAAAGGAGCCGGTGAATTTCAACTCCTTGCGAAAAATCAGCGCGATCACTACCCCGCCGATCAGGCTGCGCATTCCGGCAATCGCCAGCGGGTTCCAGTGGACCCACTTGATCAGCACCCCGCCCAGACTCCACAGCACGGCGGTCGCCAGCAGCATCAGCACCGCGCGGCGATGGGCGGGATCGGCGATCTCCTGCGTCGCCTTCATGCGCCGCCGCCCAGATAGGCTTCGCGCACCTCAGGGTTAGCCAGCAGCGCCTCGGCGCGGTCTTCCAGCACAATCCGTCCGACTTCCATCACATAGCCGCGATGGGCCAGCTTCAGGGCGGCGCGGGCGTTCTGCTCGACCAGCACAATGGTGACGCCCGCTTCGTTGATTTCCCACAGGGTCTGAAAAATCGCCTTGACCAGCAACGGCGCCAGACCCAGGCTCGGCTCGTCCAACAGCAGAATCCGTGGGTTGGCCATCAGCGCCCGGCCAATCGCCAGCATCTGCTGCTCGCCGCCGCTCAGCGTACCCGCCAGTTGCTCGCACCGTTGCGCCAGGATCGGAAACAGCTCGTAAATCCAGCGCAGGGTCTCGGCGACTTTGGCCGGATCGGTACGGGTGAATGCGCCCAGATTCAGATTCTCCCGCACGGTGAGCGTGCCAAAGATACGGCGCCCTTCCGGGGCCTGGGCAATGCCCATGCCGACCAGCCGATGGGCCGGCACTTGATGAATCGGGCGGGATTCAAAGCGGATTTCACCGCTGGCGGGCCGCAGCAGACCGCTGATCGCGTGCAAGGTCGTGGTTTTACCCGCGCCGTTCGCCCCCAGCAGGGTCACGATTTCGCCCTGGCGAACCGTCAGATTGACGCCGTGCAGCGCCTCGACGTTGCCGTAACGGACATGCAGATTCTCGATTTCAAGCAACATGACGGGCGCATCCCGAATAAGGGCGGTTTAGCACCATAAGTCCGCCAGTGGAAAAGCAGTAGCGTCAAAAGGCGCGGCGCGCACCTCATCATCTTCCTTGTAAACGTGCTCCAGCGACCAACGCCCTTCTCTCAGCACAAACACCTCCAGAGTCTGTGGCGCGGGATCGATCAGCCAGAGAAACGGGATTCCCTGCGCGGCGTAAATCGGCATCTTGTCCGCCCGGTCTACGCGCGCCGTGCCCGGCGACAACACTTCACACACCCAGTCGGGCGACAGGGTGAAGTAGGCGCTCTCCGGCATGGTGGGCAAGCGTTCCCGCCGCCAGCCGGCCAGGTCGGGAACCAGAATATGCGGGCCAAGATGCAACTCCGGTTCGTCCAGAATCCACCAGCCGCCGGGGCCGCCGCGCCCTTTCTGAAACGGACTCACCAACTCATCGCCGATGGCGGAACTGGCTACCGCATGTTTAGGTGCAGGACGGGGATGAGTAACGAGTTGACCGTGAATGATCTCGCCCACCAGATGGTCGGGCAGGTCGAACAAATCTTCGTAAGTCGCGAATTTGAGAGCGGTCGCGGGCATGGGTAACACTCCTTCCGATTCCAAAGGTCGGGGGTCGCGCTTGCTTCAGAAGATACCAGAGCGCTGGTCCATCCGTCACCGGAGAGCGTCCGGGCAGACGCCTCACGATCAACCGGCGTCTCTGCGGCGTGGCGGCCCACCAGCGGATACGGATGCCGCCGTTCCGCTCTGGCATAATCGCCAGCCTTTTGAGAATCCTGGAGCGCAACCGATGGATGCAAGCCCCTTTGTTCAATGGTTCCGCCAGGCCGGTCCCTACATCAATGCCCATCGCGGCCAGACCTTTGTGGTGCTGTTCAGCGGCGCCGCGGTGGAAGCCGACACCTTCCCCGGTCTGATGAACGACCTCACCCTGTTGCACAGTCTGGGCATCCGTCTGGTGCTGGCGCATGGGGCGCGGCCCCAGATCGAACAGCGGCTGCGCGAGGCCGGACGCGAGGGGCGCTATGTCAACGATCTGCGGGTGACTGAGGCCGACGATCTGCCCTACGTCAAGCAAGCCATCGGTCGGGCGCGGATCCGCATCGAGGCGCGGCTGTCCATGGGGCTGAGCAATGCGCCCACTCGCGCGGCGCCGCTGTGGGTGGCGTCGGGCAATGTAGTCACCGCCCGGCCGCTCGGAGTGCGCGACGGGGTGGATTACGGGTTCACTGGCGAGGTGCGGCGCATTGACGACCGCGCTATCCGACTGTGGCTGGACCAGGACGCCCTGGTGCTGCTGTCGCCGCTGGGCTATTCGCCGACGGGAGAAATCTTCAATCTCAGCGCCGAGGACGTGGCCGCCGCCGCCGCCATGGCTCTGCGCGCTGACAAACTGCTGATTCTGAGCGAAACCACCGACGGGTCCGACCTGGATGGCCAGCCGATCCGCGAACTCAGCCCCGGCGACGCCGAACGTCTGTTGATTCAGCATTCCCGGTTGAGCGAGGAAACCGCCCGTCACCTGCGACTGGCATTACGGGTCTGTCCGGCCGGGGTGCGCCGGGTCCATCTGCTCGACCGGCGGATGGACGGTGCGCTGCCGCTGGAGCTGCTCACCCGTGACGGCGTCGGCGTCATGATCGCCACCGATTGCTACGAAGGGCTGCGTCCGGCGACTATCGACGACGTCGGGGGTCTGCTGGCGCTGATCCGGCCACTGGAGGATGACGGCGCGCTGGTGCGGCGCTCGCATGAGCGCCTGGAAATGGACATCGACCGCTTCGTTGTCATAGAGCGCGATGGCGCCATCATCGGTTGCGCCGCGCTGCATCCCTTTCCTGAGGAGCGGTTGGGCGAACTGGCCTGTGTCGCAGTGCATCCGGCCTATCGCAACAGCGGTCGCGCCGACGCCCTGCTGCGCTGCATCGAGCGCCAGGCCCGCACCCAGGGTTTGCAGCGGCTGTTCGTGCTGACGACCCGCGCCGCCCACTGGTTTCGCGAACGCGGCTTTGAATCGGCGGAAGTGGCTGACCTGCCCGTGGAAAAGCAGATGCTGTACAACTGGCAGCGCCGCTCCAAGGTGTTTCTCAAAAACCTGGTTGAGTCGCCGTCATGCCGATTGGTGGCCGCTCTCCCTGACAACCCCAAATCCGCATAAAGCGGGTTTCGGTCGCCACCGAACATCGGGCAACCTCCGTCGTCGCGGGCGTGGCCGTCAGGTCTCCATTGGTCATCGAAATCCGCTAAGCTACTTGGCCTTTTTCTTAGTCGAGGACTTGTCCATGCCGACCGCCGCCCCGCTCCGGGTTATCCAGATCACCGATCTCCATCTCAAAACCCAGCCCGGCAGCCGCCTGTGGGGCGCGGACGTGGACGCCGGTCTGAACGCGGTGCTGGCGCATATTCGGGAACGACAACCCGCCGCCGACTTCGTCCTCGCCACCGGCGATCTGGTCGGCGACGAACCGAGCGCCTATCGCCGCCTGCTCCAGGCGCTCGAACCGCTGGACCTGCCGGTTTACTGCCTGCCGGGCAATCACGACTTTCCCGCGGTCATGAGCCGAACGCTGTGCGGACGAGTGCGCTGGGAACGGTACTTCGTCGCCGGTCATTGGCAGTTCGTGCTGCTGGATTCCAGTTTTCCCGGCACGCCCGACGGCCATCTGGCCTCCGGCGAACTGGCGCTGCTCGACACCGTTCTGGCGACCGACCCCGCACGGCATACCCTGGTCTGCCTGCACCACAACCCGCTGCCAGTCGGCACGGGCTGGCTCGACACCATGACGGTCAGCAACGGCGCGGCGCTATTCGCGGTGCTGGATCGCTACCCGCAAGTCCGGGCAGTGGCGTGGGGGCATATCCACGGCGAATTCGCCGCCCGGCGTGGACACATGCAGTTGTTGGCCGCGCCCGCCACCTCAGTGCAGTTCAAACCCGACGCCCGTGAACCGCAGGTGGACGACCTCCCGCCCGGTTATCGCTGGTTTGAACTGTATCCTGATGGTACGCTGAACACCGGTGTGGAGCGGGTCGAGCTGCTGACCCGTCCGCACGGTCTGACCCGGCGGGTTCCGGCTTAAATCCAGTCATCCCTGTATAATCGACCCCTATGAATATCAAAGACGATCTGGTTCGACATTATCACTGGCTGCGCCAGTACGGTCTCAATGACTCCCACAGCGGCAATGCGTCAGTGCGGGACGGCGACGCCATCTGGATTACTCCCACCGGCTGCTGCGCCGACACCCTCAGCAGTGGCGAGCTGGTCGAATGCCGCCCCGACGGCGTGATCGGCAAGGGCGCGTCCATGGACGCCCGCCTGCACCTGGCGGTCTATCAGGCCAATCCTGATACTCGCGCGGTCCTGCACAGTCATGGTCCCTACTCAGTGGCGATGACCATGGACAACGAGGAGTTTTTTCCGGCCGATTTCGAGGGACAGTTGTATTTCAGCCGGGTGCCGGTGCTCACCATTCCCTACGATCAATACGCCGCCCGCTCGCCGCGCCTGGTCGCTGAAATCCTGGCGGATTATCCCATCGTTGTGGTGCGCGGCCATGGCGTCTACGCCTGCGCCGACAGTCTCAACCTGGCCTACAAGTGGACCTGCTCGCTGGAGCTGTCCGCCAAGACCGCCTTCATTGCCCAGCAGGCGGGCAAGATTTGATGGCGCAGTCCCTATCGCCCCAGGCAACTCGTTGCATGGATCTCATCTAGACCCATCCAGAGACCGGATTTCCGATTTCTCGCGGCGTCGTCAGGCGGCGCCAGCGACAGACCCCTCCTGTATTCCCAAACGCCCACTCTGATTTCTTGGGTTTATACTCCAATCAGGTCTGGCGGGCGGCACGGCCCAAATCTGCGTCGCCCGCCAGACTCGGCACTCCAGCGCTCCCCGGCCAGAGCCTTGCCATGATCCCGGCCCCGACCCCGGATCGCTTGGGGCATTCCCACCATCCCGTTGCTGTGATGGAACCCCAGGAGATCATTTATTCCATGAATAACAAGCTGTTATCATACATCGGCTGGCTGTTGGTAGCCGTGCTCGGCGCCTTCGCCCTGGGCGCGGTTGCGCTCAACCGTGGCGAAACCGTCAGCGCAGTCTGGCTGGTCACCGCCTCGCTGTGCGTTTACTTCATCGGCTACCGCTTCTATAGCAAGTTCATTGCTGAGCGCGTCCTGCAACTGGACGACGGGCGGATGACCCCGGCAGTGCAACGCAACGATGGTCTGGATTACGTCCCGACCAATAAATGGGTGTTATACGGCCATCATTTCGCCGCCATTGCCGGCGGGGGACCGCTGGTCGGGCCAGTGCTGGCCGCGCAGATGGGTTATCTGCCCAGCACCATCTGGATTCTGGCCGGCGTGATCGTGGCCGGCGCGGTACAGGACTTCATGGTGCTGTTCTGCTCGATGCGCCGCGATGGCCGCTCGCTCGGTGAGATGGTCAAAATGGAAATGGGACCGGTGGCGGGCGGCATCGCTCTGGTCGGCACGCTGGCCATCATGATCATCATCCTGGCGGCGCTCGGTCTGATCGTGGTCAAGGCCCTCGGCGAAAGTCCGTGGGGCACCTTCACCGTGGCGATGACCATCCCGCTGGCGATGGTCATGGGGATCTACATGCGCTACATCCGGCCCGGCAAGATCGGCGAAGCCTCGGCGTTCGGCGTGGTCATGCTGCTGGTGGCGATCTGGTACGGTCAGCATGTCGCCGAAGACCCCACGCTGGGCGCATGGTTTACTTTCTCGGCCCCGCAACTGGCCTGGGCGCTGATTCTTTACGGCGCGGTGGCGTCGATGCTGCCGGTGTGGCTGTTACTGGCCCCGCGCGATTACTTGTCCACCTTCCTCAAAATCGGCGTGGTGGTCGCGCTGGCCCTGGGTATTTACGTCGTCGCGCCCGATCTCAGGATGCCGGCGGTCACCCGCTTCATCGACGGCAGTGGCCCGGTGTTTTCCGGCACCCTGTTCCCGTTCCTGTTCATCACCATCGCCTGCGGCGCGGTGTCCGGTTTCCACGCGCTCATCTCCTCCGGCACCACGCCGAAGATGATCGAGCGTGAATCGCACGCCCGCTTCATCGGCTACGGCGGGATGCTGACCGAATCCTTCGTGGCGATCATGGCCCTGACAGCGGCCTGTGTGCTCGACCCCGGCATCTATTTCGCCATGAACAGCCCGGCGGCGATCATCGGGAATACGCCGGAGAAGGCTTCTGAAGTCATCACCAACTGGGGTTGGGCAATCACGCCGGAGATGATTACCCAGACCGCCAAGGACATCGGCGAGAACACCATTTTGAACCGGGCAGGCGGCGCTCCGACCCTGGCGGTGGGCATGGCGCAGATCATGTCGGCGGCGATTGGCGGCCAGGCGCTGCAAGCGTTCTGGTATCACTTCGCCATTTTGTTCGAGGCGCTGTTCATTCTGACCGCTGTAGACGCCGGCACCCGCGCCGGCCGCTTCATGATCCAGGACCTGCTCGGCAACATCTACGCGCCGCTGGGCCGCACCAACGCGGTGGGCGCTAACGTGCTCGCCACCGTGTTGTGCGTCTCCATGTGGGGTTATTTCGTCTACCAGGGCACGGTCGATCCGCTGGGCGGGGTCAACACCATCTGGCCGCTGTTCGGCATCGGCAACCAGATGCTGGCGGGTATCGCCCTGCTACTCTGCACCACGGTGCTGATCAAGATGAAGCGCGAGCGCTATATCTGGGTCACCATGGTGCCCACCGCCTGGCTGCTGGTTTGCACGCTGACCGCCGGCTGGCAGAAGATTTTCTACCCTCTGCCGGTGGGTTTCTTCGCTATCGCCCAGAAGTACAGTGATGCGGCGGCGGCGGGGACGGTGCTGGCCCCGGCCAAGACCATTGCGGAAATGGAGCGGGTCGCTTTCAACAACTACCTGTGCGGCACGATTACCGGGCTGTTCGTCCTGCTGGTGGCGGCGATGGCGGTGTTCGCCATTCGGATGTCGCTCCAGGCGATCAGGAATCCGAAGCCGACGGTCAAGGAAAGTCCGTACCAAGCTACGCAGCCGGGGGTGGACTATGCCGCTGTCCACTGATTCGCCCACGGTTCCAACGGCTTGCGCATGCGGCGAACCGGCCAAACGAGTGATGACCTTTGGGGATCGCTTCGCCTTCTTCAGTCAGGCGGTCAAGCGGATCATCGGGGCGCCGGATTATGAAACCTATCTGGCGCGGCACCGGCAGATTCACCCGGAAGTTCCGCCGATGAGTGAGAAGGAGTTCTTCCGCTTCGCCATGGACCGGCGCTACTCCAAGGCCAGCCCGCGCTGCTGTTGAAACGACTCGACCGGGGTGGGGCGCACGGATTACATCCTCACCTCGGTCATCAGCGCGAACGCCCGCAGCAGCGGGCCGATCAGGAGCGGTTTGCGCAGAATGCGCCGATGGTCGCCTTTCCAGATTTGCAGGCGCTGGGCGCTGACCGCCATCAGCAGGTTCGACAGTTCAAAACCCTGGGCCAGCCACGCGCTCCAGTCCAGCGCGGCGGCGCGTAAATCCCAGTCCAGTTCCCGTCCATCATAAAACCCCTGCTGTTCAGCAGCGCCGCGCACCACCACCAGAAACCCGCGCGGCGTCGGCTGATCCAGAAAGCCATAGCCTACCACGGCATTGAAGCGCTGCCGGGCCAGTTCTCGAACCATGACCCGCTCGGCATTCCACAACCGCGCGTACTCACCCATCCAGGCGTCGGAAAACACCTCCGTTGGGGCATGGTCCTCGGGCGCCATCACGCCGTTCACCCTTTCACCCAAGGGTGATAGTGAAAATACGCCAGCAACAGGCCGCCAAACAGGATGCGATACCAGGCGAACGGCGCAAAGCTGTGCTGACCGACATAGGCCAGCAGGAAGCGCACCACTGCCAGCCCGCCCAGAAACGCGGCGATAAATCCCACTGCAAACATCGGCGCATCAGCTACGGTCAGGTTATGCCATTCCTGGTACAGGCTATAAAAGGTCGCAGCAAACATGGTGGGAATCGCCAGGAAAAAGGAAAACTCGGTAGCCGCAAACCGCGACATCCCCCCCAGCATTCCACCCATAATGGTCGCGCCCGACCGCGACACGCCCGGAAACAGCGCCACGCTCTGGGCGATGCCGACCCACAGCGCATCCTTCCAGCGCATATCGTCCACCGCGAGCATCCGGTCGGCCCGGGCATAGCGCTCGATCAGCAGAATCGCTACCCCGCCCAGCACCAGCGCCACCGCTACAGTTACCGGGTTGAACAGGTACTGGGTAATGTACTTGTGCAGGAAAAAGCCCAGCGCCGCCGCCGGGGTAAAGGCTATCGCCAGATGGATCAGCATTCGCCGGGCCTGGCGATCCTGGCCGGCGTGAACCACGGTCGCCAGGATCCGCGTCCGGTAGATCCAGACCACGGAGAGAATCGCTCCCAGTTGGATGAAGATCTCGAAAGCCTCGGCGCGCGGTCCGGTGAACGCCAGGAAATCCCCTACAATGATCAAATGACCGGTGCTGGAAATCGGCAGGAATTCCGAAGCGGCTTCCACCAGCCCCAGGATCAGGGCCTTGAGAATTAACAGGGTGTCCAAGAGTTTTCCTTATTAGTGCAATCCAAACAAAACATCGATTTCAGGGGCAGCCGCGCGCGCCATGGCGAATGCTCGCATCACCCTCATTCCAGCCAATGCCCCACGCTGATCAGAGGAGCCGCTCATGCATCGTTTCCGGGTGATCCTCGCCCTGCTGCTGTCAACCGGTGCGGGCGTCGCCAGCGCCCAAGTTTACAAGTGGACTGACGCCAACGGTCAAATCCATTACAGCCAGCAGAAACCGGACGACGCCACCCCGGTGCAAACCCTCGACATCGCTCCGCCGCCCGCCGCGCCCGCCCATCCTGACCCGACCGCCGAAGTCGCGCGTATCAAAGCGCTGTCCGAACAGATGGCCCGCGAGCGCCAGGCGGCGGAACAGGCGCGGCAGGAGCAGGCGATTCGCGATCTGGAACTGGCGAACCAGCAGTTGCAAAACAATCTGTTGAACCAGCAATTGCAGCAACAGCAACAACCGCCGCCGGATACCGGCAATGGCCTGATCATCGGCAGCTATCCGCTGTTCGATCCCTATCCGCTCTATCCGTCCTATCTGTCCTATCCGCCGCGCCACCCGCCGCCGCATCCCTGGCGGTGCGAACCGTGGATGGCGTGTCGCCAACCGTTGCCTCCGGGGCCGCCGCCGCATTCAGCACCTCTGGCGAAACCCCATCCGCCGTTCCAGCCGGCTCCGGCCCGGATCGCTCCGCAACCCCACGGCGTCTTCAGGGGGCGGTGAGCATCGTTGCCTGGAACCAGTCCAGGCGGGGACGCAATTTTACCACCTCCCCCACGATCAGCAGGGCCGGAGACTGCACGCCGGCGCCGACCAGCGCATCGGGCAGGTCGGTGATCGTGCCGGTAAAAACCCGCTGCTGTGGGGTCGTACCCTGCACGATCAGCGCCGCGGGCTGATGAGCCGCCATCCCGTGCTCACGCAGCGCGGCGCAGATGTAGCGGACGCTTTTCAACCCCATGTAGAACACCACGGTCTGCCGGGGTTGCGCCAGCATCGGCCAGTTCAAATCCAGCGCGCCGTCCTTAAGATGGCCGGTCACGAATACGCAAGCCTGGGCATAGTCGCGATGGGTCAGCGGAATGCCGGCATAGGCGGCGCACCCGGCGGCGGCGGTCACTCCAGGCACGACCTGAAACGGAATCCCCGCCGCCATCAGCGTTTCGATCTCCTCGCCGCCGCGCCCGAAAATGAACGGATCGCCGCCCTTGAGCCGCAACACCCGCTTGCCTTGCCGGGCCAAATCCACCAGCAGTTGATTGATGTCGTCCTGGGGCAGGGTGTGATGGTCTGGCTCCTTGCCTACAAAAATGCGCCGGGTCTGCGGCTCCAGCAGGTCCAGGATGCCCGCGCCGATTAACCGGTCGTAGACCGCGACCTCGGCCTGTTTGATCAGCCGCAGCGCTTTCAGCGTCAGCAATTCAGGATCGCCCGGCCCCGCGCCGACCAGATACACCTCGCCCATCGCGGGTTGCGCTGCGTTGGCCGCGTGATGCCCGATTGAAGCGCCTGGCGCGCGCGGCGACGGTTCACTTGGATACATTGCCATTCAATTCCTCGTTGCGATGGGCCAGAAATTCCCGGATATCATCATTCACCACCCGTGCATAAATCGCTTCAACCGGCAGGCGCAAATCAATCGCCGCGAAATAGACTTCATCGCCCAGATAATAATGTTCAGACTGCCAGTGATGCGCTCTTCGGCAGATTTCAACATCCACGAAGTCCTGCTCAATCAGTACATATTCCTGAAGACTGGGCAATGCTTGATAAGCCTGGCGCTTCAAGGTTTGATCGGTTCTGCACGTTGATTTTGAAATCACTTCGACGATGGTAACCGGCGATTCCGTGTAATAGGCTTCGCTGTTTTCGTGATGACAAACGACGATGACATCGGGATAAAAAAAGTCATTGCCTGCCTTGACTTTCATATCTGAAGAAAAAGGCTCACAGGGCGTATTTTCCAAATGATTGCCAAATCTTCTCACCAGATTGGTTGTGATTCGGTTGTGATTGGCGCTGGCGCCCGCCATCGCATAAACATCGCCATCGATATATTCATGCCGAATGGCGCTCAGATGTTCGCCTTCCAGATAGTCCTGCTCGCTCATCAAGCGGCGCTGAGAGTTCAAGGCCATGAAGCAGTTCTCCCAAATCAATGAATGGCGGCTCTGTTGCGACGTAACCGTTCACTCCCCTCGCCCGCTTGCGGGAGAGGGGCTGGGGGAGAGGGCAGGAGATTCAACGGCTGACCCCCTCTCCCTAACCCTCTCCCCCTGGCCAGGGGGAGAGGGGACTGAACGCTTACGTTGCGACTACCGCAGCCGCTCGGCGCGCACCCCGGCCAAGGCCAGCTCCAGTCGCCGCCAGTCGGATTCCGCGCCCGGCAACCCGAAACGCAGTCCCGGCGGGTCGGTAAACCGGCGCACCAGAATCCCGCGCCGGGCCAGCGCATCCTGCCAGAACGCCGCATCGGGCAACGGGATCCACTGGAACAGAACCGTCCCGCCCGCCACCGGCAACCGGTGCCGTTTGAGCAAATCCGCCAGCCGGGAACCCGCCTGGTCGAGGCGCGTCCGCATCGCCGCCTGCCATGCCTGATCCTTCAGGGCCTGCATCGCCACCCAGCGCCCCGGCCCGTTCACCGTCCACGGTCCCAGATGGTCGCACAACCGATCCCGCAGCGTGGATTCCGCCAGGGTGAATCCCACCCGCGCCCCGGCCAGGCCGAAGAATTTACCCAGCGAGCGCAGCACGATCAGTCCGGGCAGACCGGCGTGAACGGCCAGGCTGTCCTGGGGCGTGGCGTCCATGAACGCCTCGTCCACCACCAGCCAGCCGCCGCGCATCGCCAGTCGCGCCCGCCAGTCCAACAGGGTTTCGGGAGCAAAGCGCGCGCCGGTGGGATTATTGGGATTGACCAGCACCAGCACATCCAGCCGCGCCAGCGCCGCCTCCAGCTCATCAACGGCCAGCAGTTCCACCTGATGCCCGGCCTGCCGCCAGGCGTGGGCATGTTCCGCGTAACTGGGATTCAGGACCCCGACCCGGCCGGGTTCACGCAACAGAGGCAAAGTCTGAATGGCCGCTTGCGAGCCGGCGGTGGGCAACCCCTGCCGGGTTCCGTAATAGTCCACTGCTGCGGTTTCCAGCCCATCATCCGTTTCTGGCAGGCGCTGCCAGACGGACGCGGGAACAGCGGGAACCGGCCACCCCTGGGGATTAACGCCGGTCGATAAATCCAGCCAGTCCTTCAGTGCGATGCCGTAGCGTTGCGCCGCCGCCCGCAACCCGCCGCCGTGTTCAAGCAAGCATCCATCCTCCCACAAAAATAACCGCCAGCCATAGTCCCAGCGCCCGGCGCACCAGTTGAATCGCTCGACCAATATCCTCGGCGCGTGGGGCCAGACCTTCGCCCAGCGGCGGACGGGCCTGCCAGTCGCCGTGATAGCGGGCCGGGCCACCCAGCGCCAGGCCCAAAGCGCCCGCGCCGGCCGCCATCACGGGACCCGCATTGGGACTTTTCCAGCCCGGCGCCTGATCCTGCCAGCAGCGCCAGCCCCGCGCCGGTTGCGTGCCCACCGCGATATAGCTCAACGCGGTCAACCGCGCCGGCAGCCAATTCAGCAGATCATCGAACCGCGCCGCCGCCCAGCCGAAATGCTGATAGTGCGGAGTGCGATAACCCCACAGCGCATCGAGGGTATTGGCCAAGCGGTAGCCCACCACGCCCGGCGCACCGGCCAGGGCGAACCAGAACAGCGCACCGAAAATCGCATCGCAGCCGTTTTCCAGCACGGATTCCACGGTCGCCCGGCTGATCCCTTCCTCGTCCAGATCGGCGGTATCGCGGCTGACGATCATCGCCACTTTTTTCCGCGCCAGCGGCAAATCCCCGGCGTTCAGCGCCGCCGCCACCGCTTCGGCGTGTTCCGCCAGACTGCGCGCGCCGACCGCCAGATACAGCAAACCTAACGCTACCGCCAGCCCGAGCAGCGGAATCGCCGCCAGCAACCAGGCGGCGACGGTGAACGGAACCAGCAGCAGAAGCACGGCGCTGACGCCACGAGCGCGCCGGGCTTCAGCGCTCAGTTCGGGCGGCCCGTAGCTCAGCGCCTCGACCCGCTGCGCCAGTGCGCCGAATCCGACCAGCGGATGCCAGCGGCGCGGTTCGCCCAGTCGCCAGTCCAGCAGTACCGCACCGAGGCACAGTAGCGCGGTCAACATATCCTGTCCCTCCTGATCGGCCATTCTCCAATCGCTTCGTCAATGGCCTGTTGAATGTGCAGCGTGCGCTGGAGTGGAGCGGCGATACGCTGATAGTGCATCAGATCGTCGAAATGGAGAATGCGCCCCTTGCGATCTTTCAGCCACTTGGCCAGCACTTGATAGCCGCCGATGTGGAAATTCCAGACCTCCGGGGGAATACCCTGGAAATACTGCGTGGCGTTGATCCACACCCGGCCCGGCGTGGCGTCATTCGGTTCGGCATAGCGAACGGTGTCCACCTGATTCGTGCCGGCCACGGGATAATGGGCTATCGCGGGAGCGTCGCACTCCAGCAAATGCAGGGCGGCGAGTTCCGCACCCAATTCGCATAATTGCCGAAACAGCGCGCTGTCCCCAGTCAGCGGCAGACGCGGGAAATCCTGTTTGAGAAAAGCGGCGTAACGGCTGCGGTAGGTGGGGGAATGAAAAACAGCGTAGGTGTAATGAAAGATGTCTTCCGGGCCAACCGTCGTTTGCAGATCGCCTTGACCGTCGGGAATAAAAATTAGATTTAAAATTTTTTCCAATGCGGTTATAAATATAGAGGTAAAATTACATGCTTTTCCTGTAACATCGTAAAGATAAAGTGGGAACATAGTATTAATATCATAAGCCGCACACGATTTATGTCCACAAATATTTTTTGTTATCAGGCAATCCCATTCATCTTTTGTTGTACGGGTGGTGATAATTCCAATATTTTTGCCCTGTACTATATGTCGCATGACTTCCGGGCGAGGCATACAAATAAATCCCCGCGTTTTCCCCGTATAATAGGTATAGCGAATATCAAAAGGCCGGTAGAGAATGGGTCTTATATGCGTTTTCGATAAACCGCTGCCTGCTTTCAAATCTTCCTGAGCCAAATGAACTTTCCAATCCCGCGCATCCTTACCCAGTCGATAGTTTTCCCGCGCCGCCTCCACCGGCAAGGACGAAAAATCCCTGACCGTTTCCCAGACTTCCTCTGGACTCCAATGAATCGTCAAATCATCACGAGCGGTCACGATACCGACGCTATTGACCGGCATGATCTCATTGATTTTCCAGCCCTGTTCATACTCACCCAACAAATCGACATCTTGCGGTGTGAATAGATAAGCGGGCGCTTGCGGGGTAATCCGCCGCCATTCGGTATTCCCGATCTCCTTCTCCCAGAGCCATTGATATTTCCCCTCCCGCTCACCCCACAACTCGGCGTGATGCACTCGGCATTCGGTTCTTACCTCCAACGCCTCTCTCGTTTCCGGGCGCGGGGAGCGAATGAACAAGCCGATGGCCACGCCCTGCTGAATGTCAAAGACGTTTTCATCCTTGCCGCCCTCCGGTGCTTTTTCCTTCTTTTTGCTATTGCCGTGCAAATCCAGCAGATAAAGATCATCAAAAGTCTCCATCAAGCTGCGCCGCATTCCCCGAAACGTGGGATTGTCGAGATAGCCATGATTGGTGATAACCGCTAGGATGCCGTAACCGGTGCGTTCAATCCGCCATTGCGCAAAGCGGATGAACTTGACGTAATCATCATTCAGCCACTTGGGATTACGTTCCTTGAGCGGCGCTCCGTCCACCTGGAAATAGCTGCCGGTTTTCTGGCCGCTCAGTCCATCCCGCCCGCGCAACAGTCCGGCAATCCACTCGCCCTGATTGGCGGAATGCCCGGAATACGGCGGATTGCCCAGCACCACCATAATCGGCGCGGTCTGCTTGGCGTGAGCGGCATTGCGCGCCTCCTTGACCAGCCAGTCCCCGAATAAGGGCAGATGGGTCAATTCCCGAGGCTGCTCCAGAGTATTGGTCAGATACACCCGCAAGCGCTCGTCACCGGCAAAATCGTAGCCGGTTTCCCGCAACAGCAAACCGAGTTTTAAATGCGCCACGGTATACGGAGCCATCAGCAACTCGAAGCCATACAGGCGCGGTAACAAATGCTCGCGCACATAGCTGGACCACACGCCCTGATTGCCGGCAAACGCAGCGTGAATTTGCGTAATCACCGCATAAAGAAAGGTACCGGTTCCGGTCGCCGGATCAAGAATTTGCACCCGATGGGTTGGTATTTCCCGCTCACCGTCCCGAACGGTCATCTTGCTGGCGTCCGCCAAGCCCATCGGCAACTGAAACGTCTGCTTCAACACCGCATCCACACTGCGCACCAGATAAGAAACCACCGGCTCCGGGGTGTAATACACGCCGCGCGTTTCCCGCAATGCGGGGTCATACGCCGCCAGGAAGGTTTCGTAAAAATGCACGACCGGATCTTCCTGGCGGGTGCGCTGGCCGAAATCGCGCAAAATCGCCGCAATATCCGCCCGCGCCAGCAACTCCGCCACCTCATCCACCGCCCAGGCGATGTCCTCGTTCAACTCCGGCCCGGCGAGGTGATTAAACAGGGTGCGTAAAAAGGGATGGGTTTTGGGCAGATCATAAGCAGCGTGCTGGCGGGTGAAATGCACTCCCGGCTGAACGTGGCAACGGGCGGTAAACAGACCGTAGCACAAGGTTTGCGCGTACAGATCGCTGAACTGCTCCACCGTCAACTGCGGCAACAGGACCTCCTGAATCGCCTGCAACTGACCGTGCAGCGAATCCTCGGCGGCTTCCGCCGCGAACGCCCGCTGGATCAGCCCGCGCAACAGCCGCGCCCGCGCCGCCAGCCGCAGCGCCAATTCACGGGGCGTGGCAATGAGAGGGGCAGCGGCAGTAAGAAATTGCGTTAATAATTCGGCAACGGATTCAACGGCGGTGGGATGGGTTTTGAGTTCCAGCCGTGCCGTTAATCGCCGCTCGCCGCCGACATACCAGCGAAATTCCAGATAGTTGGTCAGCAGCAGATTGGCGAGACCCGCCCGGTAACGCTGCAACTGTTCGCTGGTTTCCACGGCATCCAGATCAGCCCCAACGTCCTTGGCTTCGATGTAGCCCAGCGGCAATTCGCCCCGCGCCACGATGTAATCCGGCGCGCCGCAGGCGATCCGTTTCGGCTCATTGGTCGCCGTCACCGTGGTGTCCAGCGCCTCCACCAGGGCTTTCAACGCCGGGCGATGGGTGTGCTCAGTGGCGTTGCCCGCCTTCAGCGCGGCGGACAACTGATGCAGATAGGCGTGGAAAGGTTGGGGATTCATGACGGGCGATGCGCCAAGCGGTCAAGGGTTCTCGGTGCGGAATTTTTTAAGGTGGCGCTAGTGTAGCCAAAAACCGGGCGGCTCCGGCAAAATCCGGTCATGAATACCCAAACTCTGATGATTCAAGGCACGACCTCCGACGCGGGCAAGAGCGTGATGGTTGCCGGTCTCTGCCGGCTGCTGGCGCGGCGCGGCGTGAAGGTCGCGCCGTTCAAGCCGCAGAACATGGCGCTCAACAGCGCCGTCACCGTGGACGGCGGCGAAATCGGCCGCGCCCAAGCGGTGCAGGCGCAAGCCGCGTTTCTGGAGCCGCACACCGACATGAATCCGGTGCTGCTCAAACCCAACACTGATATCGGCGCACAGGTCATCATCCACGGTAAGGCGCTGACCAACATGGATGCGCGTACTTACCACGACTACAAGCCGGTCGCGATGCGGGCGGTGCTGGAATCCTACGAACGGCTGCGCGCCGCCTATGAAGTGATCCTGGTGGAAGGGGCCGGCAGTCCGGCGGAAATCAACCTGCGCGACAAGGACATCGCCAACATGGGGTTCGCCGAGGCGGTGGACTGCCCGGTCTGGCTGGTCGGCGATATTGATCGCGGCGGGGTGTTCGCGCACCTGTACGGCACCCTGGCGCTGCTGACGCCCAGCGAGCAGGCGCGTATTACCGGGCTGATCATCAATCGGTTCCGGGGCGATGTCAGCCTGCTGACGCCGGGGCTGGACTGGTTGACCCAGGAAACCGGCAAGCCGGTATTGGGCGTGTTGCCGTATCTGCAAGGGTTGCATCTCGAAGCCGAGGACGCCTTGCCGCGCGAACTGGACATCACCAGAGATGCGGAGCGGCTGCGGGTCGCAGTGCCGGTGCTGGCGCGGATCAGCAATCACACCGACCTCGATCCGCTGCGGCTGCATCCCCAGGTGGAAGTGCGCTGGGTGCGGGCCGGTGAAGCCCTGCCGCCCAGTGATCTGATCATTCTGCCCGGCAGCAAAAGCACCCGGAGCGACTTGCAGCGACTGCGCGAACAGGGCTGGGATGCAGCCCTTCAGCGTCATCTGCGCTACGGCGGCAAAGTGATCGGCATTTGCGGCGGATTTCAGATGCTGGGCCGCTGGGTTCACGATCCCGCCGGGCTGGAAGGCGAACCGGGCCGCAGTCCAGGGCTGGGTTTGCTGGATTTCGAAACCACGCTGGAGCCGGAAAAACAGTTGCGCCGGGTAGCGGGTCATTTGGCGCTGGACCGCGCCGAAGTGACCGGCTACGAAATTCACGCCGGGGTCAGCACCGGGCCGGCGCTGGACCATCCTGCCGCCTGGCTGAGCGAGGGTCGCCCGGACGGCGCACTGTCAAACGATGGGCAAATCCTCGGCGCGTATTTACACGGGCTGTTCGATGCTGCCCCGGCCCGCGATGCCCTGTTGCGCTGGGCGGGTTTGGCGGTGCGGGCCACGCCGGATTATCGGCAACTGCGGGAAGACGGCATCAACCGGCTGGCGGACGCCATTGAAGCACATCTGGACTTGGGAACTTTTTTACGCCGCTAGCCTTCCTCTCCCGCCGGGAAAGGCGCGTTGGGGTTTCTGGTCTTTTTTAATCTGCTGGTTTTTCCACTGGGGACTTGCCAGACTGTTGCTATGTATTGCGCCAACTCAGCGGGAGGCTGCCGATGATCACCGCTAAAGCGGACGTTCTGGTTTTTCAGAAGATTGAGCCGGTTTATCGGTTCATCGCGCTGGATTTTGTCACCAACTATCCCCGCTGGTCGGCGGAAGTGGTAGAACTCAAGCCACTGTCCACCGGCCCGGTGCAACTGGGCTTCAAGGCGCGGCAGGTGCGGGTCGACCAGGGTCATAAAACCGACTCGATTTTTGAAGTGTCCGAGCTGGAGCCGCTCAAACGGGTCTGCTTCAAGGGCGTGTCCGCACCGTACCGTTCCCTGTATGAATTCGACAATCTCAGTCCGTCCACCCGCGTAACGTTTACCTTTGAACTGGAAACGCTCGAACCCCGGATGCGTCCGTTTGAAAAACTGGTGCGCATGGCGCTGCAAGACGGAGCCAAACGCACGGTGCGCAAGCTGAAGCTGTTGATTGAAAAAGAAATGCTGGATTAGAACCGGCAACAATTGCGAGTGCGGATTCCCCGTTTCCCAGGAGCGCCCGTTATGTTCATAACCCCCAAAGACGATGACCTGATTCCCTATGTCCTGACGCAAATTCTGGATGCCTGCGTCAACGGCGTCACCCTGTCCGATCCCGATACGCCCGACAACCCGATTGTGTACGCCAACAAGGCGTTCGAGGAGATTTCCGGTTACACCCAGGAGGAGATCGTCGGGCGCAATTGCCGGTTTTTACAGGGTGGGGATCGCGACCAGGAAGGTTTGCAAACGATCCGTGCGGCGCTGCAACGCCATGAAGCCTGCGTTGTAACCCTGCGCAACTACCGCAAGAACGGCGAGCTGTTTTTCAACCGCCTGGCGATTCGCCCGCTGCTGGACCGTGACGGCCATGTTATTTACTACCTGGGGGTACAGTACGATATCACTGAGCAAATTCAGGCGCGGGAAGAGATTGAAAAGCTCCATATCGAGATTGAAAAGCGGGAAGCAGGCTAAAAAACCGGTTGCTGCGAAAAAAACAAGGCCCCGCCGCAGCGGGGCTTTGTCGTTTTAGCCGGGACATTGCATCCCGGCTGCTTGGCGTGGGTTTACCCGCCGGTCATTTGATGAAATTGGCGGTGACGCTTTTGTTAATCGCTCCCATGGTCAAGGTGCATTGCTGCGGGAAACCCGGCTTGGGCGTGCAGCCAACCCAACTGCCGAAGCCATATCCGGTAGCCGGAATCGCCACCAGCGTGACGACCGTGCTGGGGCTATAAGGCGCAACACAGGTGGAGCCGCAGAAGATGCCGACCGGGTTGCTGACCACCAGGCCACTGCCGGTTTTGCGAACGGTCAGCAAGGGCCGGGCAAAGTTGGCGGTCACGAATCGGGCAGCGCTCATTTTCACCGTGCATTGCCGCAGGGCAACGTTCACCGAGTCACAACCGCTCCAGCCCGTGAAAGTGGTCCCGGAACCGGCCAGCGCCGTCGCCGTCAGAACGACAGTGGAGTTGGTGGCGAAGTTGGCAACCTGGAAGCCGCAGGCGGCGCCGCAATTGATGCCGGCAGGACTGCTGGCGACCGTGCCAAAGCCCGTGCCCGCCTTGATCAGCGTCAGCGGATAGGATGCAGGCGTTCTGGCGAAGCCGGCGTTAACATTTTTAGCAGCGTTCATCGTCAAATCGCAGGTCGGGGCCGTGCCATTGCAGTTCCCGGACCAGCCGGTGAAGACGTAGCCGGCATCCGGCTTGGCGGTCAGCTTGACCAGCGTACCGCTGGTGAAGTTGGCGGCGCAGGTCGCGCCGCAATTGATCCCTGCTGGATTACTAGTGACCAGGCCCAGACCGCCGGTCTTGCTCACGTTCAGCAGATAGCGAACCACGGCGCCCACTTCCACCGCACCGATGTCCACGATGCTATTGACGATCCGCGGGAACCCCGCGCCGCGCTGGTCGGTAGTTACGCCCGCTGGGATGAGCGCATTGCTGCCTTTATTGATCGCTGGGCTGTTAACAACCAGAGTGTGGGTCTTGGTCGGGCCACCATTGTTGGCCAGCGCGCCGATGATTTTGTTGAGAGTGACGCCCGGCAGTGGGGTGATGTCGCTGGCTACCGGCGTGACTTGGTGCAACCCCGCAACCCCATCTACACCGAACAGGTTGTTGCCTTGGGAGGTAAAAACGCCGCTCCACCGATAAATTTCCTTGCCGCTGGTGGTTACCACCGTGTTGCCGGCCACCAGGGTGTTGCCCAACCGCATGGCGCCGCCCTCCATGTAAATGGTAGTGTTCTAGACTTGGATGTGCTATATTTTTAACTTTGAATTCACTTGGGTATTTTTAATTCTTTTAAGGAGTTTCAATATGGTTTTAATTCCTGTCCTTTGCCCCGTTTGTGGTCATGATAAAATCTCAAAACGTGGAAAAACAGAGAACGGAAAACAACGCTATTTTTGTCAGCATCCAGAATGCTCTATCAGGACTTTTATTTTAGACTACGATTATAATGGCTATTTACCTGAAGTCAAAAAGAAGATCATTGATATGGCGATGAATGGCAGTGGGATTCGGGATACTGCGCGAGTTTTAGAAATCAGTCCGACCAC
>Ga0209573_1000617_pt1 | contig 69771 bp, 60 predicted proteins | sample TNRBio252014_DNA_FD_185870 | JGI IMG/M metagenome (GOLD analysis project Ga0209573, IMG submission 185870) | Wastewater treatment Type I Accumulibacter community from EBPR Bioreactor in Madison, WI, USA - TNR Reactor_6/25/2014_ DNA (SPAdes)... | ecosystem: Engineered > Bioreactor > EBPR >...
CCGCGGGTGCGCTTGCGCTTGCGCGCCACCGGCCGGAAGTCGCCGTCGTAGACGACGGCCAGCATCTTGCTGCCGCCGAGGTCGAAGCCGACCCAGTACCTTTGCTCGGTGTGCGCCCGCATGACCGTTTTACCCGCCGCCCCCGACGGTCCCCCTCAGCCGCGCCCTAAGGCATCCTACATGAGCCCCACTCAGGGGCACAGGCCGCGCTCGCGGAAATAGGCGACCGCGTCCCTCAGGGCCTCGCTCGCCGGCCGTGGCCGGTAGCCGAGCTGTGCCGTGGCCTTGGCGCTGGAGAAGAACATCTGCTTGCGCGACATCCTGACGCCGTCGACGGTGACGAACGGCTCGCCGCCGGAAAGCCGCGACCAGGCCTCGGCCACGTAGGCGAGCGGCAGCACCGCGGCGTGCGGCAGCTTGACCTTCGGCGGCCTGCGGTCGGTGAGGGCTGCGATCTCGCCGAGGATGGCGGACAGCGTCATGTCCTCGCCGCCGAGGACGTAGCGCTCGCCGACCCGGCCGTTCTCGTAGGCCAGCACGTGGCCCTCGGCCACGTCCTCGACGTGAACGACGTTCAGGCCGGTGTCGACGTAGGCCGGCATCCGCCCAGCCGCCGCCTCGACGATCAGCCGGCCGGTGGGCGTCGGCTTGACGTCGCGCGGGCCGATCGGCGTCGACGGGTTGACGATGACCACTGGCAGGCCGTCGTCGGCCGTCATCCGCCGCACCTCGGCTTCAGCCATGAACTTCGACTGCTTGTAGTGGCCGATCATGTCGGCGAACGTCACCGGCGTCTCCTCGTCGGCCGGAGCGCCGTTGCGGATGCCGAGCGTGGCGACGCTGCTGGTGTAGACGATCCGCTCGACGTCGGCGGCCAGTGCCGCCTGCATCAGCGCCCGGGTGCCGTCGACGTTGGCGGCGAACATCGCCTTCGGCTCGCGTACCCACAGCCTGTAGTCGGCGGCGACGTGAAACACGCCGTGGCAGCCGCGGGCGGCGCGGCGCAGCGAGCCATGGTCGGTGAGATCGCCGGTGACGACCTCGACGTCCAGGTCGCGGACGTTGCTGCGGTCGCTGCCTTCGCGAATCATCACCCGAACGTTGCGCCCGGGCGCGAGAAGCCGGCGCACGACGGCGGCGCCGACGAAGCCGGACGCGCCCGTGACCAGCACCCGCGACAGCGATTTGACCGTCATTCCCTGCCCGATCGGTTCCTGGAGACTTGGCTCGTGCCGCCGAGGACGCCCCGCAGTCTTGTGCGCGCCGCCGAAGAGCTTGCCGTTACCGAAAAATGACCACTGCTAACGAGTGGTTTTATCGGCCTTTTCTCCTCCGGCAAAGCCACCTATCCTCCGCGCCGCAACATGGCGCAGAACTGGGACGGATCATGGAAGCTGTGAGTGAGCCTGGCAAGCGGGCCCTGCGCGTCGTCCTCGCCAAGCCGCGGGGCTTTTGCGCCGGCGTCGAGCGGGCGATCGAGATCGTCGAGCGGGCCCTGGCGATCTACGGACCTCCCGTCTACGTCCGTCACGAGATCGTCCACAACAAACACGTGGTCGAGGCGCTGCGCGCCAAGGGCGCCGTTTTCGTCGAGGAGCTGGACGAGATCCCATCCGGGGCGGTGACGGTGTTCAGCGCCCACGGCGTCTCCACAGCGGTGGAGGAGGAAGCGCGGCTGCGAGAGCTGCCGGTGATCGACGCCACCTGCCCGCTGGTGACCAAGGTGCACAAGGAGGGGCGCAACCACGCCCGCAAGGGCCGCGAGGTGATCCTCATCGGCCATGCCGGCCACCCGGAGGTGGAGGGCACGCAGGGTCGGATCCCGGGCGGGGTGCATCTCGTCTCCAGCGCCGCCGACGTGCCCACGGTGCAGGTCCGCGATCCGGAGAACGTCGCCTACGTCACCCAGACGACGCTCAGCGTCGACGACACCCGCGAGATCATCGAGGCGCTGAGGGTGCGCTTCCCGGCGATCCAGGGTCCCGACGTCAACGACATCTGCTACGCCACCCAGAACCGGCAGCAGGCGGTTCGCGACCTCGCGACGCAAGTCGACGTGCTGCTGGTCGTCGGCGCGCGCAACAGCTCCAACTCCAACCGCCTGCGCGAGATCGGCGCCGAGATCGGCGTGCCCAGCTACCTCATCGACGATGCCTCCTGCCTGGAGCCGGCGTGGCTGCAGGACGCCGGGCGCGTCGGCGTCACCGCCGGGGCGTCGGCGCCCGAGCAACTGGTCCAGGAGCTGATCGCCCGGCTCGGCGACTTCGGCGAGATCACCGTGGAGGAGCTGCGCGGCGCTGAGGAGCACATGCAGTTCAAGCTGCCGCGCGAGCTGGCGCCGGCCACCGCCGACGTCTGACGCGCCGTCTCTCGATCCCCGGAAGAACAGGCAAGAAGGAAGCAGGGAGTGGGTGTTCCCGTCATTCAGCAGGTGCGCGTCGGCGCATACATCCTGTCGCAGAAGCTGCGCGGCAACGCGCGCTATCCCCTGGTCCTGATGCTGGAGCCGCTGTTCCGCTGCAACCTCGCCTGCCCCGGCTGCGGCAAGATCGACTACGACGACAGCATCCTCAACAAGCGGCTGAGCGTCGAGGAATGCCTCGCCGCGGTCGACGAGTGCGGCGCCCCGGTCGTCTCGATCCCCGGCGGGGAGCCGCTGCTGCACCGGGAGATGGACAGGATCGTCGAGGGCATCGTCGCCCGGAAGAAGTTCGTCTACCTCTGCACCAACGGCCTCCTGCTCGAGAAGAAGATGCACCTCTTCAAGCCGAGCAAGTACCTGACCTTCTCGGTGCATCTGGACGGGCTGGAGGAGCACCACGACCGCGCGGTGAACCAGCCGGGCACCTTCCGCCGGGCGGTGGCGGCGATCCGGAAGGCGCGCGAGGAAGGCTTCAGGGTCAACGTCAACTGCACCCTGTTCGACCAGATGAGCGCCGACGAGGTGGCGGCCTTCTTCGACTTCTGCACCTACGAGCTCGACGTCGAGGGCATCACCGTCTCGCCGGGCTACGCCTACGAGCGCGCCCCCGACCAGGAGCACTTCCTCAACCGGACCAAGACCAAGCAGCTCTTCCGCGACATCTTCAAGCGCCGCGGCCAAGCGAAGTGGCGGTTCAGCCAGTCGTCGCTGTTCATGGACTTTCTCGCCGGCAACCGCGAATACCGGTGCACGCCCTGGGGAAACCCGACGCGGAACGTCTTCGGCTGGCAGCGGCCTTGCTATTTGCTGGGCGAAGGCTTCGTCGGCAGCTTCGCCGAACTCATGGCCGAAACCGACTGGGACCGCTACGGCACCGGCAACTACGAGAAGTGCGCCGACTGCATGGTCCACTGCGGCTACGAGGCGACCGCGGTCAACGACACGGTGGCAAAGCCCTGGCGGGCGCTGACGGTGGCGTTGCGGGGCCCCAGGACCGACGGGCCGATGGCGCCGGAGATCCCGCTCGATCGCCAGCGGCCGGCGGACTTCGTCTTCGAGGGGCTGGTGAAGCAGCTACGGCCGGAAGGCGAGGAACGGCCCCGCGCCCGCAGCAACGCGGCGTAGCGTCGAAAGCCCGCGGCGGGCGTCGCCGCCGAGGCGGATCAAGGCGGCGAGGTCGCCGGGGTTCCGGGCCAGCCCGGCCAGGAGCGCCCCTATTCGCGGCCGGCCGTGCTCGCCGATGACCCCGCCCAGCCACGGCGGCAGGCCGCGGTCTGCCGCATCGGCGACGGCGCGGATCACCAGGAACGGGACCCCCCGCCCGTGCGCCGCCTGCGCCACCGCATGGCTTTCCATGTCGATGGCGGCGGCGCCCGTCTCGGCAAATAGCGCCCGCTTTTCCGCCGGCGCCGCGACCGGCTCGTCCAGGCCGATCAGGAGCGGCGTCGAGGCCTGCGGCGTGCCGAGGGCGTCGATCAGCCTGGCGCGCCAGCCGGCATCGACCGGGATGCGAACGCCCGTCGGGGTCAGCACCGCCTCCGGCAGGCACAGCGTGCCGCTCATGAGAGCCGGATCGAGGCCGCCGGCAAGGCCGAAGCTCGCGATCGCGTCGCAGCCGTCGTCGAGAAGACCTATCGCCAGGCGATGCGCGCGCTTGGCATCCGCGCCGGAGCAGGCGACGCGGACCCCTGCGCATCGGCGCAGGACCCGCGCCTCGCTCGCCATCCCGACGACGACGCCGACACCGGGCATCTAGCTGCATGGATGGCCGCAACGAGTGCGGCCATGACGAAGGGGTGGTGGGGCGGGCGGCACGCTTACGGTTTCACGCTTGCGGGTTCAGCTCCACCCGTCGCGGCCGGGCTTGTCCAGGGCTTGTCCCGGCCGTCCACCCTGCCCAGCCATCTGAAGCGCCTCGACACGGTGCCGAGCGGCCGCGTTGTCAGATGCCGAACATGGTGGTCTTGGCGTTGCCCTCGGTGAGGTTGCGGTAGCGGGCCAGCGCCCAAAGCGGGAAGTAGGCGCTGTAGCCGTGGTAGCGGAGGTAGAACACCTTCGGGAAGCCGACGGCGTTGTAGTAGGTCTCCTGCCACTGCCCGCCCTCGCGCGGCGCCTTCAGCAGGTAGTCGATGCCGCGGGCGACCACGTCGCTGTCGACCTCGCCAGCCGCCATCAGCCCCAGCGTCGCCCACGCCGTCTGCGACGGCGTGCTCGCCTTCACCTCGCTGCGCCGCTCCGTCCAGTAGCTGGCGCAGTCCTCGCCCCAGCCGCCGTCCTCGCGCTGGCGGCTCTTCAGCCAGTCAACCGCCTTACGGATGTAAGGTGCGCTCGGGTCCTCGCCGACGGCGTTCAGCGCCGAGAGCACCGACCAGGTGCCGTAGACGTAGTTCGTACCCCAGCGGCCGAACCAGGAGCCGTCCTCCTCCTGCTGGCCCCTGAGGTAGGCGATGGCGCTGGCCACCGCCGGATGCTCCCGGTCGAAGCCGAGTTGCGCCAGCATGCCGAGGCAGCGGGCGGTGACGTCGGCGGTCGGCGGGTCGAGCAGGGCGCCGTGGTCGGCGAAGGGGATGTGCTGGAGGAAGAAGTACTCGTTCTCGGCGTCGAAGGCGCCCCAGCCGCCGCTGCGGCTCTGCATGGCGAGCGTCCACTCGGCGCCGCGGGCGATGGCCTCGCGGTGGGCGTGCTCGTTGGCGCGGTTCAGCGCCATGACGACGACGGCGGTGTCATCGACGTCGGGGTAGAAGTCGTTCCAGTACTGGAAGGCCCAGCCGCCCGGGCGCACGTCAGCGCGTTTGCTGACGTAGTCGCCATGAACCTCGAGGATCTGGCGCTGGCGGAGCCAGTCGCAGCCGCCCGCCACGGCCGGGTCGTCGCCGTCGACGCCGGCCTCCATCATCGCGTGCAGCGCCAGCGCCGTGTCCCACACCGGCGACAGGCACGGCTGGCAATAGGCGTGGCCGTTGTTGAAGACGAGCAGCTTGTCGATGGCCTTGCGTGCCGTCTGGAACTTCGGGTCGTCGCGGCCGCAGCCGAGCGCATCCAGCGCCATCACCGCGTTGGCCATGGCCGGGAAGATGCCGCCGAGGCCGTCCTCGCCGTTCATCCGCTCGTCGATGAAGGCCATGGCCTTGTCGATCGCCTTGCGCTCCAGCCAGCCGGGGATCAGCGGCTCGGCCATCCGGCCGACCCGGTCGAGCAGCAGGAAGATGTCGCCGAGCCAGTGGCCGGTGGGATTGTGCAGGTAGTCTCGCTGCTCGTCCGGCGGGACCAGGAACAGCTCCTGGATGCCGATGCCCCGCGGGTTCCTGGCCTTGGGCTTGAGCGCGGCGAGAACGAACAGCGGCACCATGACGGTGCGCGACCAGTACGACACCTTGTCGACGTGGAAGGGCGCCCAGCGCGGCAGCAGCATCGCCTCGACGCGCATCAGCGGCACCGCCCGCCACGGCACCTGCGCGAACAGGGCCAGTGCGATGCGGGTGAAGACGTTGGCCCTCGCCGCGCCGCCGCGCTCCAGGATGACCTCGCGGGCGCGGACCATGTGCGGAGCGTCCGGGTGGTCGCCCACCAGCTTCAGGGCGTAGTAGGCCTTCACCGTGGCGCTGAGGTCGACGTCGCCGTCGTAGTAGAGCGGCCAGCCGCCGTGCTCCCCCTGGGTGCGCCGCAGGTAGGCAGAGAGCTTGCGCTCGGTTTCGTCGTCGACGTCGCCGAGGTAGTGGTTGAGCAGGATGTACTCGGCCGGAATGGTCGCGTCCGCCTCGAGCTCGAACACCCAGTGACCGTCGTCTGACCGCCGCGAGGACAGCCACGCCACCGCCTCGTCAATGGTCTGAACGAGCTCGTCCGCCTCAGGCTGGGAAACGACCTGACGTTCGGCCGCGCTCGCCCCTCGGTGTCCCATACACATCCCCCCTTTGAAGGGCGTCGGCTGAGGGCCGGTTTCGCCGGCCGCCGTCATCGATATGCAACTTCGCCGCCGGTGTTGCTTCGAAAGCGAATAAAAGTCAAGGGCTTGACAACATATTTGCAACAGCTTCGGCGGCCGTGTTGCCCGAGCGCACGCTTCCTTCCAGCGTCGCCGGCAGGCCGGTGTCCGTCCAGTCGCCGGCCAGGAACAGGTTGGCATGCCCGGTTCGCGCTCCCGGCCGCCGCGCGGCTTCCGCCGGCGTCTGGGCGAAGGTGGCGCGCTTCTCCTTGACGATCCGGTGCGGCGGCAGCGCCGCCTCCGCGAGGCCGAGGGCGCGGACGATCTCGGCCCACATCGCCGCAGCAAGCGCGCCCGCGTCGCGGTCGGCGACGTCGTCGGCGGCGCTGATCGTCACCGAGGCGACGTCGCCGCGCAGGAACAGCCAGTGGCTGAGCCCGCCGACCAGGCCCAGCAGCCGCGAGCGCCCCACGGGTTCGCACAGCAGGAAATGGCCGTTGACGATGGCCCGGCTCGTTCGCGGCACGGGGAGATCGGGGAGCAGCGCCGCCGCGCCATGCGGCGGCACCGCCAGGACCACGGCGTCGGCCGACGAGAGCGGGACCGTCTCGCCCGAGGCGAAGTACAGAGCCGCGGCCCGCGCGCCTTCGCAGGAGATCCGCCGCAGCCGCGCACGGAAGCGCACCTCGGCGCCGGCGCGCTCCAGGTGGGACAGGGCGGGATCGACGAAGCATTCGCTCAGGCCCACGGCGGCCATCCGCGGCCGGCACGCCGCCTCGCCGCGGCCGAAGGTCTCGCGCAGGACCGGCCAGAGCAGCGCCGCCGCTCCCGCCTTCGCCTCGGTGTTGAGCACCGAAACGGCGAGCGGCTCCCAGAACCGGGCGAACGCCTTGCCGTTCCCGTTCAGGCACTGGGCGACCGTCGCCTCGGGGGCCACCCCCGAGAGCTTGAGCGCGCGGAGATAGTCGCCGACCGCCGTGCCCGGCACCCGCCGCGACGGCGCGAGGATCCACCACGGCAGCGGCCCGGCGTTGGGGCGCACGGTCCAGCGCTCCCCGCTCTCGAGATCGACGAACGGGAACTCCGCCCGCTCGGGGCCGTCCAGCCCGTTTATGCCGCCGATCTCGTCCAGGTAGCGGGCGATGGCGGTGTTGCCGCTGAGCACGAGGTGGTTGCCGTTGTCGATCCGCCGGCCCAGCGCCGCGTCGAAGTAGGAGCGGCAGCGGCCGCCGGCGTGCCCGGCCGCCTCGTGGACGCAGACCCGGTGGCCGGCCCCGGCCAGGGCCACGGCCGCCGCCAGCCCGGAGAGCCCGGCGCCGATGACGTGGACCGTCACCTTACCACCCCGCCTCTCACAGGAGCCCGTGGCGCACCGCGATCCACAGCTTCTCCGCCGCCGGGACCGAAACCGGCTCGGCCCAGCGCTGCCAGCCGCGGGCGACGAGGCGGCGGTAGGTCCGCTGGTACACCTCCATCATCACCGCCGCCGGCCGGACCTGCCGGCGGTCGCAGCCGGCGATGATCTGGCGCGCCTCGGTGAAACGAAGCGCCGCGGTCTCGGCCACGCTCTCGCACACCTCGGCGAGGCCGCGCTGGCGGAGGACGAAGACGGCGTCGTCCGTGCCGTCGATGCCGGCGTTCGCGAGCAGGTCAGCCGGCAGGTACAGCCGGTCGCGCTCCGCGTCCTCGGCCAGGTCGCGGAGGATGTTGGTGAGCTGCAGGGCCTGGCCGAGGCTGTGGGCGAGGCTTTTGCCCGTCTCGGCATCGAGGCCGAAGATGCGGGTCGACAGCCGGCCGACGGCGCAGGCGACGCGGTCGCAGTAGAGGCGGAGCTCGTCGCGGTCGGCGATCCGCACGCGCAGGGCGGCGTCCATCTCCATGCCGTCGATGACCGCGTGGAAATCCGCCTGCTGCAGGCCGTAGGTGCGGACCGGTTCGGCCAGCGCATGGGTCAACGGCAGGGTACGGGCGCCCCGGTAGAGCGCGTCGATGGCTTGGCGCCATGCCTCCAGGCCGCGCTTCTTCTCCTCCACCTCGCCCGGTTCGTCGGCGATGTCGTCGACCTCCCGGCAGAAGGCGTAGACCGCGAACATCGCCCGGCGCTTGTCCGCGGGCAGCAGCCGCATGGCCCAGTAGAACGACGTCCCCGAACCGCGCACGGCCGCCTCGACGTCCGCCCAGGCGGCGCCGTCGGCAGCCGCCACGCCGTCGCCGGTGCCCCGCGCCGCGTCGATCCCGGCCGCGGTCATGACCGGGGGCTTCCCGGCGGGATGGCGTGGGGCGGGGTCATCGTCGCGACGGTCATGGCCAAAGCGATAGCATGAATGCCCGCGCCGGGTGAATGCCGCGCGGGCCGCGGGCCTTCACATTCGCGGGAGGCACCGCAGCCGCGGCCGGCGAAGACGTCGAAATGCGTCGGCGCGTTGCGGACTATTGCCAGACGCACACGCTCCGGTGGGCGAGACCATCATGACAGTTTTATTCGCACGGGCGGACCCGCGCGGGTAGCGGGCGGAGCATTGCCAAACTCCCGCGGCCGATGTATCGGCTATGAATAGCGGGTATGCAAAGCACTGGCAAAGAGTGGTAGGGGGGATTCTATGCTTGACATCAACGCCGTTCATGCAGGGCAAGCCTCAGACATCAGCCGACCTGAATTCGAGGACCCACTTTGGCAGGAAAGGAACGCCATCACCCGGTTCGACGATTTGGAGAAATTGCTGCGCATCCATGTCCGCGCCGATGTTCTCTCGGACATCGGCACCGGCCTTTCGAGGTCGGGGATGTCGATGCGCGTCAACCCCTACGTCATCTCCCTGATCGACTGGAACCAGGCGACCTCTGACCCGATCCGCCGGCAGTTCCTGCCGCTGTCCTCGGAACTGGAACCCGACCATCCGCGTCTGGCCGTGGATTCGCTAGAGGAGCGCGATCAATCGCCGGTTCAGGGACTGGTCCATCGGTACCCCGACAAGGCCCTCTTCCTCGTGACGACGGTCTGCCCGGTGTACTGTTCCTTTTGCACCCGAAGCTATGCCGTCGGTCCCGAAACGGATGTCGTCCCTAAGGAGGGACTCGCGGGTCCCAAGGACTGGCCAGCGGCGATCGCATACATCGAGCGGACGGAAGAGATCGAGGATGTGGTGGTCTCCGGGGGCGACGTTTCCCGGCTGAAACCGCACCAGATCACGGCGCTCGGCAATGCGTTGCTCGACATTGGGCATGTTCGCCGGATCCGGTTTGCGACGAAGGCACTCTCCGTTCTGCCGATGAAGGTCCTCAATGACCCGGAATGGGTGAACGCCATCGTCCAGGTCGCGGAGCGGGGCCGTCGATCGTTCAAGGCCGTGAGCCTGCACACCCACTTGAACCACCCTCGAGAAGTTACTCCCTTCGTCGACCGAGCCATGCAGAAGCTGCACGCTGCCGGCGTCCTGGTTCGCAACCAAAGCGTACTTCTTCGAGGCGTCAACGACGATGCGGGCACGCTGATTTCATTGATCAAGGCTCTCGGGCGGATCCAAATCCAGCCGTATTACGTCTACGTCTGCGACATGGTCAGGGGCATTGAGCATTTCCGCGTACCCCTTCGTGAAGCGCAGGCGCTCGAGAAAGCCGTTCGAGGCGCCACCGCCGGCTTCAACACGCCCGTGTTCGTCGTCGATACGCCGGGCGGCAAGCGGGACGTGCACAGCGCGGATCACTACGACGAGTACTATGGCGTGTCCGCCTTCGTTTCTCCCGCCGTTGCTCCCGGGCGCACCTTCTATTACTTCGATCCGCTGCGGGCCCTGAGCCGGGTCGCTCGGCAGGAGTGGAGCGAGACCAACCCGCCGAGAAAGGTTTTTTCCGTCCTGACGCCACATGGCGCGCTCGCCGATGCTTAGGACGGTGGAGGGGCCGGAGCAAACGCGGCTCCGTCCCCGGCCGGAGCCACGGAAGCCGACGCGGCCCGAGGTGCTGCATGCGCTGTTCGAACAGCAGGTCGATCTCCGTGGCGGCGGCGTGGCGCTCGTTTGTGGTGACCGGTCGCTGTCCTACCGGGACCTGGACCGGCGCGCCAACAGGCTGGCGCGACGTCTCCGCCGGCTGGGCGTCGGCCCCGGCGTGCTGGTCGGGCTCTGCCTGGAGCGCTCCGAACTCCCGATCATCGCCATCCTCGCCTGCCTCAAGGCGGGGGGAGCGTACGTTCCAATGGACCCCGGCTTTCCCGACGAGCGCCTCCGCCACATCGTTGAAGAAGCGGACATCGCAGTCCTTCTGACGGAGGCCCGGGTCGAGGAGCGAGCGTCCCGCGTGTTCGCCGGGGCGACGATCGTCCTGGACGGGAGCAACCACGAGATCGAGCGCGAGAGCGACGCGCGGCTGACCTTTGCGGACACAGGCCTCGCGCCCACGGACGTATGTTACGTCCTCTATACCTCCGGCACGACCGGTCGGCCGAAGGGCGTGGTGACGGAGCATCGCAGCGTCGTCCACTTCGTCCGGTCCTTCAACGAGGTCTGCACGACGACGGCCGACGACCGCGTTTTCCAGGGATTTGCGCTGGGCTTCGACGGGTCGGTCGAAGAGATGTGGATGGCGTTCTCGAACGGCGCTGCCCTGGTCGTCGGCACGCCGCAGGCGCCGAAGTTCGGCAACGACCTGGCGAGGTACCTTGCCGCCGCGCGAGTGAGCTATTTCTCGACGGTCCCCACCATGCTGTCGACGATGACCGAGGACGTCCCGTCGTTTCGCCAGCTGGTGGTCAGCGGCGAAATCTGCCCGCCGGAGCTGGTGACCCGCTGGGCGCGGCCCGGCCGCCGCATGCTCAACGTCTACGGGCCGACCGAGGCAACGGTCAACACGACGGCGACGGTGTGCCACCCGGGGCGACCGATCACCATCGGCCGCCCGCTCTCCGGATACGACGTCCTCATCCTCGACGCCGAGATGCGGCCGGTGCCCGCCGGCGCCAAGGGCGAACTCTACGTCGGCGGGGCGGGATTGGCGCGCGGGTACCTCAAGCAGCCGGAACTCACCGCCCGCGCCTTCGTCCGCGGCAACGACGGCTCGCGGCTCTACCGAACCGGGGATCTCGCACGGGTTAATGCCGAGGGCGAGATCGAGTTCTTCGGGCGGATCGACGGCCAGGTCAAAATCCGCGGCTTCCGCGTCGAGCTTTCGGAAATCGAGGCCGTCCTTCTCGAACAGGATGCGGTCGCGAGCAGCGCCGTCAGGCTGACGGAGCGCGACGGCGTGCCGTTGCTCGCAGCCTACGTCATCCTGGGCGGGAACGCGGGCCCGCTCCACCGTAACCGGATCCTCCAGGCCCTGCGGGCACGGCTACCGGGCTACATGATCCCGGCATACCTGGACGTGCTCGACGAATTCCCCATGCTCGCGAGCGGCAAGGTCGACCGGCCGCGCCTGCCGCAACCCCTCCTGGCACTGGTGGCCGAAGGCGGCCAATCGGAACCAGCCACGCCGCTCGAGGACACGATTGCCAGGCTTTGGGCAACGGTCTTCGGGGTAGAGCGGGTCGATCCGGAGCAGAACTTCTTCCTCGACCTCGGCGGCCACTCGTTGTTCGCGGCGCAGGCGGTCGCCGCCCTGCGCACGCAGGCCGATGTCCACGTCGCGGTCAGGGACCTTTATGCCTGCCCCACCGTTCGGAAGCTGGCCGAGCTCGTGCAGACGAGGCAGGCCGCGGCTTCGCCCGCCCCCGGCGGGCGGAGGGAGGTGCCGGCAGCGCCGGCGCGTCGTCCGGGCATGCCGCTGGTGGCCGCCCAGCTGGGGGCGATGCTGCTGACCATGTCGCTGCTTTCGCTTCCCCTCGTGGTGGTCGTCCCGATCGTCGCCGACCTGCTCCTCGGCACGACCGGGCTGCTGACGACCTTCGCCCAACTGACGGGCATCGCGCTGCTGCTCTGGCCGCTCATGCTCGGCTTGGGCATCGCGGCGAAGTGGCTGATCATCGGCCGGTACCGGCCCGGCGCCTACCCGCTCTGGGGCAGCTACTACTTCCGCTGGTGGCTGGTCTCGCGGCTGCAAGCCTTGAGCGGAGCCGGGGCCTTCATCGGTACCCCCGCTCATGCCGGTCTACTACCGGCTCATGGGCGCGCACGTCGGCCGGCGCTGCGCCCTGGACACAGCACTCTGCTCCGCGTGGGACGTCGTGTCGATCGGCGACGACACCAGCATCGGCGCCGACACCCAGCTCCTCGGCTGCCGCGTGGAGAACGGCCATCTCCTTGTCGGCCGGGTCGAGATCGGCAGCCGTTGCTTCATCGGCCTTCACTCGGCGCTCGGCCTGGACGTGAGGATGGGCGACGACGCCCGGCTGGACGACCAGTCGCTGTTGCCGGACGGTGAGCATGTCCCCGCCGGCGAGGCTCGCCGAGGGTCCCCGGCACGGGCCGCGCCAGTAGCCGTTCCTGAGGCCGCCGCAGCCGACCCTTCGCCGATCCGCCTCGCGGCGTTCGGTTGCTTGCAGCTCATCTCGATCGCCGTCCTCGTGTTCGCGATGGCGCTGCCGGGGCTCGCTATGGCGCTGCCGGCTTTGTGGATCGTCGGCAACGTCTCGATCGCCAGCGCGACCGCACTCGTTCTCGCCGCGACGCCGGCAACGGTCGTCGTCTCCTGCCTGTGGATCGCGCTGATGAAGAGGATCGTCCTGCCCCGGCCCGCGCCCGGCACCTACGAGCTTCACAGCCTCGACGACCTTCGCTACTGGCTGGTCGGCAGGATGATGCGGGCGAGCCGGAGCGCCATGCTGCCGGTGTTCACCACCCTCTACCTGCCACCATGGATGCGGCTGCTGGGCGCGCGCGTCGGCAGGCACGCCGAGATGTCGACGGTGTTCTGCTACCTCCCGGACCTGCTCGAAGCCGGCACCGGCAGCTTCTTCGCCGACGGCTCCATCCTCGGCGGCCGCCGGACCCACCGCGGTCGTTTCGAGATCGCACCGAGCCGCGTCGGCAACCGGAGCTTCGTCGGCAACAGCGCCATTCTTCCGCCTGGCGCCGGCTTGGGCGACGGCTGCCTGCTCGGGGTGCTGTCCACGCCTCCGGAGCGGCTGGCGCCCACGCCCGACGGCAGCGACTGGCTGGGCTCGCCGGGCTTTCTCCTTCCGAACCGGCACAAGGTCGGCGGCTTCGACGACAAGCTGACCTACGAACCGACGCCCAGGCTTTACGCCCAGCGCGCAATCATCGATGCCTGCCGCATCCTGATCCCCGCCTACACCGGGGCCCTCCTCGGCATAGGCGGCTTTGCCGCGCTCGTTCTCGCCGACGCCGCCTTCGGCGTCTGGGTCATGCTCGCACTCGTCCCGCCATTGGCGGTCGTTTCGGCGCTGCTCGCCGTTCTGGTGGTCGTCTCGCTCAAGTGGACGATCATGGGGACGTTCAAGCCGGTCATCGTGCCGCTATGGTCCCCGTACGTCTGGCTCAACGAGATGGTCAACGGCGCCTACGAGGCGATCATGGCGCCGGTCGTCGCCTTCTTCTTCGGCACGCCGCTGGCTGCGGTCCTTCTCCGCCTCCTCGGCTGCAAGATCGGCCGCCGCTGCTACATTGGCTCCAGCCTCTTCTCCGAATTCGATCTGGTTCGCATCGGCGACGACGCCGCGCTGAACGGCGGTGCGGTCATCCAGAACCACCTGTTCGAGGACCGGATCATGAAGTCCTCGTACCTGCACATCGGCAACGGCTGCACCATCGGCAACATGGCCGTCGTCCTCTACGACGCGAAGATGGGTGACGGGGCCGCCCTCGGGCCTTTGTCCCTGCTCATGAAGGGGGAGGTCATGCCCGAGGGCAGCCGCTGGCACGGGATCCCCACGGTGCAGGGCTGACGTCGGCGAAGGTCGGGCCACGTGCCCGCGAGCCGGCTTCCGATCGGCGACGGCTGTGTCCTCTACACCGAGGTGCCGAACGATCCTGGGGTTCGGCGGTCCTTGGTGTTGCAGGTTCTGTTCGAAGCGTCCGGCCAAAGCGGCGGGGGGCTGCGCTTGGCCAGAACGTCCACGGGCCAGCCGCTCGTCGAAGGCGCGGACGACGTAAATGTGAGCTGGGCGCACCGGCCGGGCTTCCTGCTCGTCGGCGCCGCCAGAAGCCGCCTGGGCGTCGATATCGAAATCGCCGACCGCACTTTTCCGTGCGAGGACGTGGTCGCCGTGTTCTTCAGCCCGGAGGATCGTCGGGCTTTCCACGGGCTCATGCCCGCGCAACGGATGCAAGGCTTTTACCTGCTGTGGACGCTGCGGGAAGCCTACCTAAAAGCCCTCGGACGAGGTCTCGATGCGCTGCTGGAGCAGGAGCTCGATTTCTCCTGGGTGCTCCGCGGGCGGGCGGTGCCGGAAGAGATCGAGGAGACTTTCCTCGCGCCGGGCCTTGGGAAAGCGCGTCTGCTTAGCCGTCTCGTCCGCGCGAAGGGTCGACTGCTGCGCGTGGCGACGATCACGAACATCTGAACCGTGTTCCCGCGGCGCAGAACCAGGCTCACGAACCTGCCGCTCCGGGCCAGCCCCGCTATCGTCCCGCCACCGGGCCGAAGAGAGGGGGGTTCGCCAACCCGGTGCCGAAGCCCTACGCCGTCAGCGGCTTGCCGAGCGTCTTCCCGCCTTACTGTGGCATTTGGTAGTCCCCGGCAGCGTTACCCCTGCCATCCCGTTCGCGCTGCGTCAGCCCACCGCCTCGTCGGCGCCCGCCGCAGGCGGCTTGGCCCACCTCCTCCGAGCCGGCGCGACCGACGGTGTGGACGGCGCCGCCCGTGCCGCGAGCGGCTGGTAGACGCCGCTGCAGCCGGCGGCCGGGACGAACCCGCCACTCAGCCCCATCACCGTTTCCGAGGCGCCGAGGAAGAGGTAGCCGTCGCCAGGCAGCCTGCGGACGATGTTGGCCAGCGTCCGCGCCTTGGTCGCCGGGTCGAAGTAGATCAGCACGTTGCGGCAGAAGACGACGTCGCAACGGCCGAACGGCGCCAGGTCGTCGAGCAGGTTGAACTCGCGAAACCGCACCATCGCCCGGAGCTCGGCGGCGATCTGCCAGTCGGTGCCGACGCGGCGGAAATGTTTCAGCAGTTGCGCCGTCGGCACCCCGCGCTGCACCTCGAACTGGGTGAAGCGGCCGGCGCGGGCGCGCTCCAGCGCCGTCGGCGAGATGTCGAAGCCGACGATCTCGCAGCTCCAGTCCCTGAGCCTCGCCGCCTCCTCGGCGAGGATCATGGCCAGCGAGTACGGCTCCTGACCCGTCGAGGCGGCGGCGCAGAGAATGCGGAACGAGCGCTGTGCCGCCCTGGCCTTGAGCAGCGCCGGCAGGACCACCTCGCGAAAGACGTCGAACGGGCGGACGTCGCGGAAGAACAGCGTCTCGTTGGTGGTCATCGCGTCGATGACGTCGGCGGCGAGGCGCGTGTCCTGGCGGATCAGCGCCGCGGCGACGGCCGAGAGGTCGGCCAGCGCGTGCTTGCGCATCACCGGGCGCAGCCGGCTTTCCAGAAGGTACGCCTTCTCCGGCGGCAGGATCAGCCCGGAGCGGCGCTTCAGCAGCTCGCTGATCGCGGCGAAGTCTCCGGGGGTCATGGGCGGCCGGCGCCGGCGAGCTGGTTGATCTGCTGGGCCAGGGCGGCCAGCGGCAGGACGGCGCTGCACAGCCCGGCGCGGGCGACCGAGCCCGGCATGCCCCAGACGACGCTGGAGGCCTCGTCCTGGGCGATGAGCGTGCCCAAGGCCTCGACGACGTCGCGCCCGCCGCGGGTGCCGTCCGAGCCGATGCCGGTGAGCACGACCGCCAGCGTGCCGGCGCCGTACGCGTGGGCGGCGGAGCGAAACAGCGCGTCGACGGCCGGGCGGCAGAAGTTCTCCGGCGCGTCGCGGTTGATCCGGATCACCCGGCGGCGGCCGTCGAGGGCGATGCCCATGTGGTGGTCGCCCGGGGCGACGTAGATCCGCCCCGGCTCGATCGTCTGGCCGTCGAGCCCCTCGGCGCACGGCCGGCCGCAGACCCTCGCCAGGTGCTCGGCCAGGATGGTGGTGAACATCGGCGGCATGTGCTGGGCCACCAGCACCGGCTGCGTGACCGTGCGGCCGAGGCCGGCGAGCAGGGTCGACAGCGCCTGCGGCCCGCCGGTGGAGCTGCCGACGACGACCACCTCCGGCCGCACCGGCCGCAGCGGCCGCAGGACGAAGCCGGGGGCGGGTTTTGCCGCGCCGGCCGGCGTGAGCGGGCCCGCGCTCGAGGGCTGGCTCGGGGCCGGCACGGAAGCCGTGCCGCGCCGGCGGCGCCCCGCCTCGCCGAGGCTGCGGATCTTGGTGACGAGATCGCGGCGGAAGTCGCTGTTGGCCGAGCCGGCCTGGGTGATCTCGCGGCTGGCCGACGGCTTGGCGACGTAGTCCGCGGCCCCGGCGGCCAGGGCGCGCATGGTCACCGCCGCGCCCGGAGTGGACAGCGTCGAGGCGATGATGACCCGCAGGTACGGATCGGCGGCGAGCAGCCTCGGCAGCGCCGTCAGGCCGTCCATCACCGGCATCTCGATGTCGAGGACGGCGACATCGACGCTGCGCTCGGCGAGCGCGTTCAGCGCCATCTGCCCGTTCGCGGCCGTCGCCGCCACCACGAGGTCCGGCTGCTCTGCGATCAGCCGTGACAGCAGGCCGCGGACGACCGCGGAGTCGTCGACCACGAGCACCCGGATCGGGTTCTCGCCGGCGCGCTCCTGCGCCGCCCTCGGCGGCGGCAGCATGGCCGGCACCAGGGGCGTCACAGCGCTCCCGCCATCGCCAGCTTGAGCTCGAGGATCTCCCGGTCGAACGGCTTCATGATGTATTCGTTGGCGCCGGCGGCGATGGCCTCGACGATGCCGTCGGTGCTGCTCTCGCTGGTGCAGAAGATCACCTTCGGCCGGTGCCCGCCCGGCAGCGCCCTCAGCGCGCGGACGCAGCCGATGCCGTCGAGCCCCGGCATGTTCCGGTCGAGAAGCACCATGTCCGGCATCCGCTGGCGGCAGACCTCCAGCGCCTCGTGCCCGTTGGTCGCCTCCTCGGTGGCGAAGCCGAGCTGTTGCAACATGCAGCGGGCGACGCTGCGGATCGGCCGCGAGTCGTCGACGATCAGGCAAACCTTTTGCGTTGCGGTCACGGCCATGGCCTCTTCATGCCAGCATCGGGTCGGCGGAGAAGGCGAGCAGCGGCTCGACGTTGAGGACCACCATCAGCCCCTCGTCGAGGCGGTAGATCCCGGCGGAGAAGCGGCGCCACTCGGCGTCCAGGGTCACCGGGTTGTCCTCGTACTGGCCGTCGCTCACGGCAATGACCTCGCCGACCGCGTCGACGATGAGGTTGAACAGCTCGCCGTCGCTCTCGGTGACGATGCTCATGTGCTCCCCGCCCTTCGCCATCGCCGGCAGGCCGAGGCGGCGGCGGACGTCGATGGCGGTGATGATCCGGCCGCGCAGGTTCAGCGAACCCGCGACCTCCGGCGGCGCCAGCGGCACCGGCGTCAGCGGCCGGGCGTCGAGCACGTCGCTGACGCTGGCGAGCGGCAGTCCGAAGATCTGCCTCTCGACGGTGAAGGTCAGGAACTCCCTGGTCTCGCCGGCCGCGGACGCGCGTGCGCCGCGGGTGGACACTCTCGGGCTCTTGCTCATGCGGCTTCTCCCGGCTGCTGGAACACCTGTCGCAATGCGTCGAACAGTTCGTCGCGGCGCGACTTGGGAACGAAGGAGGTGAAGCCGACGCTGCGGCCGCGCTCCAGGGTCTGCTCCGTCATCCGCGACGACAGCGCGATCATCGGCACGTCGGCCCAGCGGCTGCCGCCGTGGACGGCCTCGGCGAAGGCGTAGCCGTTCATCTCCGGCATCTCGATGTCGCTGACGATCACGTCGACGTCGACGCCGCGGTCGTGCAGCGCCAGCGCCTCCTCGCCGCCCAGGGCCTCGATCACCTCGTAGCCGGAGACGGACAGCTTGGGCGCCAGCAGGCGGAGGAAGAAGGCGCTGTCGTCGACCAGAAGCAGCCGCTTCCTCGGCGCCTCCGGATCGCCTGCCGGCGGCGCCGGTTCCTCCTCGAGGCCGAACCAGTCGGGGTAGGCGGCGATCAGGAAGGGCCCGACGTCGATGAGGTCGGTCGCCTTGCCGGCGATGACCGCGCTGCCGAGAATGCCTTCCTCGGAACCGGTGAACTCGACGGTGACGTCGTCCTCGACGATGTCGAGGATCTCGTCGACGATCAGGCCGACGGTGCGGTCGCGCTCGGCGAAGACGAGCACCGGCTGGCGGCCCTCGGAGCGCAGGGCGCAGTCCGGGGCGAGGCCGATCAGCGGCATCATGTGGCCGCGGTACTGGATGACGTCGCGGCCGCCGGCCCGCTCGACGGCGGTGACGTCGATGTTCTCCAGGCGCTCGACCAGCATCATCGGCACCGCCTTGCGGGACCGGCCGCCGGCGCGGAAGACGATCAGGCTGGAGCGGCGGTTTTCCCCGTGCGCCGCTGCCTCGGCCGGGCCCGGAGCGGCCACGACCTGGGCTTCGCCGACGGTGGCGGCGATGGCGTTCGGGTCGAGGATCATGATCACGCCGCCGTCGCCGAGGATGGTGGTGCCGGAGAAGAACGGGATCTTGCGCAGCGCCCGCCCCACCGGCTTGACGACGATTTCCTCGGTGTCGAACACCTGGTCGACGATGATGCCGAGATGGCGGCTGCCGATCTGGGCGACGACGACGTAGTACTCCGCGGACGCCACGCCGCGCCCGTCGTCGCCGCCGCCGAGCCGGAGCAGCTCGCGCAGCGAGACCAGCGGCAGCAGCCGGTTGCGCAGGTTGAGCACCGGCGTGCCGTGGAGCGTCTCCACCCGGTGGGCGCCGTTCGGCCCGACGTGGACCAGCTCGCGGACGCAGATCTGCGGGACGGCGAAGCGCTGGTCGGCGCAGCCGATGATCAGCGCCGAGACGATCGCCAGCGTCAGCGGGATCTTGATGGTGAACGTCGAGCCCTTGCCGGCCTCCGAGCTGAGCTCGACGACGCCGCCGATCTTCTCGACGTTGCTGCGCACCACGTCCATGCCGACGCCGCGGCCGGAGACGCTGGTGACCTTCTCGGCGGTGGAAAAACCGGCCCTGAAGATGAACTGTCGCACCTGCTGGTCGGTCAGCCGCTCCAGCTCCGCGGGCGTCGTCAGGCCGCGCTCGAGGATCTTGGCGCGGATGCGGGCGACGTCGAGGCCGCGGCCGTCATCGCGGATCTCGATGATGATGTGGCCGCCCTCGTGGAAGGCGTTGAGGGTGATCGTGCCGGTTTCCGGCTTGCCGGCGGCGCGGCGCTGGTCCCTGGGCTCGATGCCGTGGTCGGCGGAGTTGCGCACCATGTGGGTCAGGGGATCGCGGATCAACTCCAAGATCTGCCGGTCGAGTTCGGTCTCGGCGCCGATCATCTTCAGCTCGATCTGCTTGCCGGTCTCGATGGCGAGGTCGCGGACGATCCGCGGCAGCTTCGCCCAGGCGGTGCCCACCGGCTGCATCCGCGTCTTCATGACGCCTTCCTGCAGCTCGGTGGTGATGCGGCTCAGCCGCTGGAACGAGTCGGCGCCCTCGTCGCGGCCGCGGGCAAGCTGCAGGAGCTGGTTGCGGGTCAGCACCAGCTCGCTCACCAGGGTGATCAGCGACTCCAGGACATCGACGTTGACGCGGATGGTCTTGGCACCGGCGTCGTGGCCGCCCGCCGTCTCTGCAGGGGGATGGGCCGCAGGCTGCGCTGTCGGGGTAGATAGAGCCTCGGCCACGGGCACCGGCTCCGGCACCGGCACCGGCGCCGGCTCCGGATCCGCGGCCGGGGCGTCCAGGCTCAGTGCTTCGAACACGTCGGCCTCATCCGCCGGCGGGGCCTCTGGCACCGGCGCCTCTGCCGGTCTTGCCTTTGCTGGGGCGGAGGAAACGCCGGCCCGGGCCTGGGCCTCGCCGGCGGCGACCGCGGCCTTCAGGGTCGCGATCAGGCCCGAATGGTCCGTCTCCGGCTCGTTGCCGGTGGCCTCGATGCCGCCGAGAAGGTCGCGGATCGCGTCGACGCAGTGGAGGATCAGGCTGATCGCCTCCGGCGTCACCAGCGACGCGTTCTCGCGGAAGACGCTGAGCAGGTCCTCGCCGGCGTGCGCCACCTTTTCCAGCCGCGGCAGGCTCAGAAAGCCGCAGGTGCCCTTGATGGTGTGGAAGACGCGGAAGATGCTGCTCAGGATCTCCTTGTCGTTCGGGGTCTCCTCCAGGCGGATCAGCTCGCCGTCGAGAAGGCTCAGGCTTTCCAACGCCTCGGCGAGAAACTCTTGCAGCAGGTCGTCCATGGCGGCCTCGGGTTCGTGACGGTCAGGCCGGGAGGCGCTTGCCCGCCGCGCCTGGACGGCGCCCGCAACGCAGGCACGCCCCGGCGATCGGCGCGCACGCTCGCCTCTCCCGGACGCGACCGGTGCGCCTGGGCGAGAGCATCCCCCCGGGTCCGGGGCCGGAAACGCTGGGCCGGGCCGCCGGACGTGGCCGCACACTATTCGTTAGAGGTTGCCGGGTAGTGTCGGCGCCGTTGCCGCCCGGTTTCGGAAGATGTCCGGATGTTTCGGCGGCGGAGGTTCGGCAAGGCTGACATGACCGCTCCGGCACACATCCTCGTCGTCGACGACGACCCCGCCGTCCGCGCCCTCGTTTCCCACTGCCTCGAAGGGGCCGGCTACCGGGTGAGCGCCGTGGCCGACGGCGAGCGCGGCGCCGAGCTCGCCGCGGCCCTGGACGTGCGCCTCGCGGTCCTCGACGTCGGCCTGCCCGGCATCGACGGGCTGTCCTTGACCCGCGAGCTCCGGGTGCTGACCGACATCGGCATCATCATCCTGAGCGGCCGCGGCGAGACCACCGACCGGATCATCGGCCTCGAAATCGGCGCGGACGACTACCTGACCAAGCCGTTCGAGCCGCGCGAGCTGCTGGCGCGGGTGCGCAGCGTCCTGCGCCGCCTGCCGGCGCAAACGCCGGAGAAAGGATCACCGCCGGCGGCGGATGCGCCGAACCGGCTCTATCGCTTCGGCCGGTGGATCCTCGACCCGGCCCGGCGCAGCGTCGTCTCGGACACCGGGGCGGCGGCCGACCTCACCTCCGGCGAGTACGACCTGCTCGAGATCTTCGTCGAGCATCCCAACCGGGTGCTGAGCCGCAACCAGCTCATGGACTACCTCCACGGGACCCAGACGCCGGCCTTCGACCGCAGCATCGACGTGCGCGTCCGCCGGCTGCGGCAGAAGATCGAGGACGATCCGAACGCCCCGGAGCTGATCAAGACCGTCCGCCACGCCGGCTACATGTTCACCGGCCTCGTCCGCCGGGGCTGAAACGGGCGGCGACGAGACGGCCGCCAAGCACGCCTTCAGCAAATCTTAAGCCGAACCGGCGACACCATGGGACAGGCGACTGCCCGCCGACGCACGCGACCGCCAGGCACAGCGCCAAGCCTGTTCAGCCCCTCAATCGTCCAGGTGAGCATGTTCAAGTCGCTGAAGATCAAGACGATCATTTGCGCCGCGATCCTCCTGCCGGTGCTCGCGACGGTGGCCTTCGGCGGCCATGCCGTCCTCAAGCAGTACGGGCGCTACGCGGCCGTGCACGACACCGAACACCTCATGGCGCTGGCGACGGACGTCAGCGCCGTCGTCCACGAGCTGCAGAAGGAGCGCGGCAGCTCCAACGGCTTCATCGGCTCGAAGGGAAGCGAGGCGTTCGCCCGCCGCCTTGCGGCGCAGCGGGACGCCACCAACGTGCCCCTCGCGCATCTGAACCAGGCGCTGGCCGCGTTCGACCTCGCCGGCTTCGGCCCGGCCCTCGCCCAGCGGATCGGCGAGGCGCGTTCGTCGCTGGAGAAGCTGCCGGCACGGCGCGAGGCGGTAACGGCGTTGGCAATCCCCGTTGCGGACGCCTTCGGCTACTACACCGAGACGATCGCGCGCTGGCTGGACGTCATCGGCGTGATGCAGTCCTTGAGCGACGACGCGTCGCTGAACACCGCGATCACCGGCTACATCGCCCTGCTTCATGCCAAGGAGCGTGCCGGTCAGGAGCGGGCCACGGGCTCGGCCGGTTTCGGCGCCGCAGCCTTCGCCCCCGACCTGCATCGCAAGTTCATCACGCTCGTCGGCGAACAGGAGGCCTTCCTTTCGGTGTTCAGGGCGAACGCCGACACCGCCGCGCTGGCTCGGCTCGACGAGGTCATGACCGACCCGGTGGTGGCCGAGGTCGACCGCATGCGCGCCATCGCCATCGCCAGCGCCTACAGCGGCGACGTGCAGGGCGTCGCCGGCAGCACCTGGTTCGACACCATCACCAGGAAGATCGACCTCCTCAAGAGCGTGGAAGAGGTGGCGGCGGCGGGGCTCCTGGCGCGGACGACTGCCGCGCTCCATTCGGCGACCCTCGGCCTCGGGCTCGGCGCGGCGGTGGTGGCGGCCGTCGCCGGCCTGGGTGCGGCCCTGATGCTGCTTGTGGTCCGTAACGTGCTCCGGCCCTTCAACTCCATCACCCAGGCCATGCAGGCGCTTGCCACGGGCACCCTCGAGGTCGAGGTGCCGGGCATCGCCCGCCACGACGAGCTGGGCGAGATGGCGCAGGCGGTGCAGGTGTTCAAGGACGCCGCCCTCGAGCGGCGCCGGCTGGAGGCAGCACAGGCCGCCGAGCGGGAGACGGAGCTCGTCCGGGCGCACCAGCTGGAGGAGCTGGCCGGCAGTTTCGACGGCGAGGTCGCGGCGGTGCTGGCGGCGCTCGGCGGCTCGGCCGGCGAGATGCAGCAGGCCTCGCAGACGATGTCGGCGACCGCCGAGGAGACCAGCCGGCAGGCTTCCGCGGTCGCGGCCGCCTCCGAGCAGGCCACGAGCAACGTCCAGACGGTGGCCTCCGCGGCCGAGGAGCTGTCGAGCTCGATCCGCGAGATCGCGAGGCAGATGGGATCGTCGAGCACCATTGCCCGCGACGCCACGACCGAGGCGGAGAAGGCTCAGGCGACGGTGCGGAGCCTGGCCGGCGCCGCCGAGAAGATCGGCGAGGTGGTCGAGCTGATCAACGCCATCGCCGGGCAGACCAACCTGCTCGCCCTCAACGCCACCATCGAGGCGGCGCGTGCCGGCGACGCCGGCAAGGGCTTCGCCGTGGTCGCGGGCGAGGTGAAGTCGCTGGCCAACCAGACGGCGAAGGCCACCGACGAGATCGCCGCCCAGATCGAGGCGATCCGCGGCGAGATCAACGGCACCGTCGGCGCCATCGAAGGGATCGCCGCTACCATCGGCAAGATTAACGAGATCTCGGCCTCCATCGCCGCCGCCGTCGAGCAGCAGGACGCCGCCACCCAGGAGATCGCGCGCAACGTCGAGCAGGCGGCGCAGGGCACGCAGCAGGTCTCGGGCAACATCGCCGGCGTCACCGGAGCCGCCAACGAGACCGGAAGCGCGGCCAACCAGGTGCTCCACGTCGCCCAAGTGGTGGCGGACGCCACCCAGTCGATCGAGCGGCTGGTCGGCGGCTTCACCGCCGAGATGCGGCTGGCGGGGCGGAGCGACCGACAGATGCTGGCGATCGCCAAGAACGACCACAAGGCCTTCGTGCAGAAGATCAAGGACGCGGTCGAGGGCAAGGTCGCGCTGAAGGCGGAGCAGCTGTCCGACCACGAGCACTGCCGCTTCGGCCACTGGTACCTGCATGCCGGCGACGCCGTACGGACCCTGCCGGCGTTCGCGAGGCTCGCCGAGCCGCACCAGCGCGTCCATGCCGCCGGCGTGCACGTCCTCGAGACGCTGCAGACGAAAGGCAGGGACGCGGCGAGGGAGGCCTGCCGGCCGCTGGAGCGGGCCATGGAGGACGTGCTCCGCGGCCTGGACATCCTCGAAGGCGGGCTGGCCGGAGGCAGCGGCGGCAGACACGCCGCCTGAGCCGGACCTCCGGCGGGGCGGCTCGACGCTCGCCTTGCCGGATCTCCCGCCGGCTCCCCTTCACCGACGCTTCAAGCTTTCGGCGCAGACGGGGCCTGCCGACGACCCGGTTCGCCGACCACCAAAAAGAGCAGACATGGCCCAGCTCGTCATCCCGTCCCTCCTCCACCGCGGCCTGAGCAAGCCGGCGATCACCCGGTTCCTGGCGGTCGGCGCCAGGTCCGGCGCCAGCATCGCCGACCAGGGAGCGACGGCAGCGATCAGCTTTCTCGCCAGCGTGCTCATCGGCCGCTACCTGGGCGCGGGGGCGCTGGGCGTCTACGCCATCACCAACGTCTTCGTGACCTTGATCCGCACGCTTCAGGACTGCCTGGTGCTCGAGCCGATGGCCGTGTTCGGCGCGAGGCGGACGGCGGAGGAACGGCCGCGCTACTTCGGCTTCCTCCTCGCCCTGGAGACAGCCTGGGTCGGGCTGCTGACGACGCTGCTCGCCGCCGGCGCGGCCGTCGCATGGTCGACGGGCAGCATCGACGTGGAGTTGTTCCATGCCGTCGCCGCCAGCTGCGGCTTTTCCTTCATCTTCTGCTTTCTCTACTTCCGCCGCCGGCAGTTCTACGTCGAGCTTCGCCAGTTCCGCGCCCTGGCGCAGTCGCTGTCCTACCTGCTGCTCGTCGTCGCAGCCTTCGCCACCCTGCTGTTCTTCGAAGGCTGGAGCGTGGTGCACGTCTACGTCGTGCTCACCGCCTGCAGCGCCACCGCCTGCGTCGCCGGGCGCGACCGGGTCAACCACCGCTTCTCCCGGCCCAGCCGCGCCGAGATCCGGCGCTACGCCAGCGAGCACTGGGCCTTCGGCAAGTGGCTGCTTCTGGCGGTGCCTTTGGGGCTCGCGACGTATCAGGGATACTTCTTCGTCATGGGCGCGGTGGTCTCCACCGAGGCCGCCGGCCAGCTGAAGGCGGCGGAAGCCCTGGTCGCGCCCTTCTTCCAGATCGCCATGGGCATGGGCCTGATGCTGATCCCGATGGCCGCCCGCCGGGTCGACCACATGTCGCCGCCGGAGCAGTGGAACTACGCGATCCGCCTGTTGCTGCCGCTGCTGAGCCTCGCGGCCCTCTACGGCATCGCCATCCACTACGGCGGCGAGCTGGCCCTGAGGATGCTGTTCGGCGAGGAGATCGCGCCGGCGCTTCCCCTGGTCCGGATCCTGGCGGTCCTCCCGTTCTTCATCATCGCGCCACTGCCGGCGGCGATCATGCTGTCCGCCCTGCGGCGCGCCAACATGCGCTTCGTCAGCCAGTGCATCGCCTGCGCCGGCACCCTGTTGATCGGCCTGCCGCTGGTGTTCCAGTACGGGCTGCTGGGCGGCGCCGTGGCGCTGATCGTGACCGAGGTGCTGTTCGCCGTCGGCCAGTGGGGCTGTCTGTTCTGGCTGCTGCACCGGGCGCCGAAGGCGGAGCCGGCGCCAGCCGTGCCGTAGCTCAGTGCGCCATCAGCACCGGCACGGTCATGTGCCGCAGCAGGTGCCGGGTGACGCCGCCCAAGACGAGCTCGCGCCAGCGGGCATGGCCGTAGGCGCCGCTGACGATGAGGTCGGCGCCGATGTCGGCGGCGCGGTCGAGAAGGAGGTCGCCGACGTCGATGTCGTCTGCGTAGAGGTGCTCGGCTTCGGCCTTGACGCCGTGGCGGGCCAGGTGGAGGCAGATGTCGGCGCTGGGGATCTGGCCATGGCCGTCCTCGCCGCCGTGCGGATTGACGGCCAGCACGCACACCCGCTTCGCCGCGACCAGCAGCGGCAGGGCGTCGTTCACCGCCCGGGTGGCGAGCCGGCTGGCGTCCCAGGCGACGAGCACGGTCTTGCCGATCTGGGTGAAGCTGCCGCTGTAGGGAACCACCAGCACCGGCCGGCCGAGCGACAGGATCAGCTGGTCGGGAACGGTCGGATCGTCGCTGGCGTCCTCGCCGGACGGGTCGCGCTGGCCGACGATGGCGAGGTCGACGTAGCGGCCGTGCAGGGTCAGCGCCGGCAGCGGCTCGCCCTCGATCGCGCGCCACTCGCCGAGAACGCCGGCGCGCTCGACCCGCTCCTTGAACATCTCTTCGGTGCGCGCCGCGGCCTCGGCGGCGAAGGCCTGCTGCGCCTTCAGCACGTCGTCGCCGATCTGCATGCGAATGTAGTTGGGAATGCGCGGGTGGGCGATCGCGTGCACGCCGATCAGGTGGGCGTCGTGGTTGCCGGCGAGGGCGATGGCGGCGTCGAGACGCGCATCGGCGTGCGGCCCCTGGTCGATGTGCACCAACAGATCCTTGAGCGCCATGGTTTCCTCCCTGCCTGCACCGCGACGTTGCGCGGAGGCGGATTGTAGAAGACGCGGCGCGTCCGCGCCAAGGCGCCGCTCACGAGACGCAATCGCCGCCGAGGCTTACCATCAGCTCCAGGCGCCGGGCACCGCCGGCCTCGATGCGAAAGGCCGCGGTCTCCACCGCCCGGCCGGCGGCCACCGCCGTGATCAGCCAGACCAGCTCGGGCTCGAACGCCATCGCCCGGTCGCGGTCGGACGGCACCGCCGGCCGATCCGGATGCGAATGGTAATGGCCGACGATGGTTTCCGCCCGCCCCGCAAGGGTCCGTCTCAGCCGAAAGCGCAGCGCCGGGTCGATTTCGAAGCGCCGCTCTCTCGCCGTCGGCGCGACATTCGCACCGACGTGCGCCTCGCACACCTCGATCGATCCGTCCGCCATCGCGCGGCCGACGAGCAGCCCGCAAGCTTCCTTGGGATACCGCCGCTCGCCGTCCGCCTCGATGCGCCGAAGCAACCCGGCGCCGATGGTGATCACGGCCTGACGACGAGGCTGCCCTGCACCCGGCCGGAGAGGGGATCGACGATGACGACCCGCTCGCAGGGTCCTGCCGGGCCGATCCTGAGGTAGAGCCACTTGCCGTCCGGCTGCATCTCGACGACGCTGCAGCCCTCGGGCAGGTCCAGGCTGGCCTGGCCGAAGCCTTCGCTGCGCTGGCTCGCCCGCGCTGCCGACGCCTGCTGGCGTTCGGCCTTCATCACCTTGAACTCGGGATCCGTCACGCGCGCATAGAAGGCGTAGGCGAGCAGGGCGATCCCGGCGACGATGAGGATGCCGAGGCCGATGACCAAGGCTTTGATGGCCTGCATTTTTCACACATCTTGGAGCAGATGGACGCGACCACTTACACCGTAAAGGTGGAGGAGAACAAGGCCGGAGCGCGCCTCGACCGGGTGCTGGCCGAGGCTCTGCCGGAGCTTTCACGCACCCGGTTGCAGAGCCTGATCCGGGAGGGCCGCGTCGCCGGCGCGAGCGGCTCGCCGGTCGTCGATCCCGACGTCCGGGTCGAGGCCGGCAGCGTCTGGCGCGTCGAGGCGGCGCCGCTGCCCGCTCCGACGGTCCTCGCCGAGGCCATTCCGCTCAAGGTCGTGTTCGAGGACGAGCATCTCGTCGTCGTCGACAAATCGGCCGGGCTGGTGGTCCACCCCGGCGCCGGCAACCCGGACGGGACGCTGGTGAACGCCCTGCTCCGCCACTGCGACGGCGCGCTGGCCCGGGCCGGCGGCCTGGTGCGCCCCGGCATCGTCCACCGCCTGGACAAGGACACGAGCGGGCTGATCGTCGCGGCGAAGACCGACGCCGCCTACCGGTCGCTGGTGGAGCAGTTCGCGGCGCATACGATCGAGCGCGGCTACTACGCCGTCGTCCATGGCGTGCCCTTCCCGGCCGAGGGGCGGATCGAGGGCGCCGTCGGCCGGAGCGCGGCCAACCGCAAGAAGATGGCGGTGGTGGCAAAGGGCGGAAAGCCGGCCGCCACCGACTACCGCGTCGTCCGCGCCTTCGCCGGCCGGGCCAGCCTCATCGAGTGCCGGCCGCTGACCGGGCGCACCCACCAGATCCGGGTGCACCTGACGTCCATCGGCCACCCGCTCATCGGCGATCCTCTCTACGGCCGCGGCAAGATCCGGCTGGGCCGGCATGCGCCCGCGCCCGTGGCGCCGGCGCTGGACCGGCAGGCCCTTCACGCATTCTTGATCGCCTTCGACCACCCGGCGGCGGGCCGGCGGCTGCGATTCCAGTCCGAAATGCCCACAGACATGAAAGGGTTACTCCGCGAATTAGACGCATTGTAAAAATGCCTATACTTGACTGCTCAGCTAAGCTATCTTGAGGCCGCGATCGAGAGGGCGTAGCCTTGGCTTGGGATGCGGCGCGGCAGCGTCGCGGAGGCCGCAAAGGAGCGAGGAGAAGGCCATGTCGGGATCCCCGTCTGAACTGGAAATCTCGCCGGACCGCAACCTGGCCCGCTACCTCCAGCACATCCGCCGCTATCCGATGCTGACGCCCGAGGAGGAATACCGCCTCGCCAAGCGCTGGGTCGATCATCGCGACGAGGCGGCGGCGAACGCGCTCGTGACCAGCCACTTGAGGCTCGTCGCCAAGATCGCCATGGGCTATCGCGGCTACGGCCTGCCGCTCGGCGAGCTCATCTCCGAGGGCAACGTCGGCATGATGCAGGCGGTCGTGCGCTTCGATCCGGACCGGGGCTTTCGCCTCGCCACCTACGCCATGTGGTGGATCCGCGCGGCGATGCAGGAGTACATCCTGCACTCCTGGTCGCTGGTGAAAATGGGAACCACCGCCGCTCAGAAGAAGCTGTTCTTCAACCTGCGGCGGCTCAAGGGGCAGATGCAGGCGATCGAGGAAGGCGACCTGTCCCCGGAGCGGGTGACCCACATCGCCGACCGGCTCAACGTCTCCGAGACCGACGTCATCCAGATGAACCGGCGGATCAGCAGCCCCGACGCGTCGCTGAACGCGCCGCTCCGCGAGGAGGGCGACGGCGAATGGCAGGACTGGCTGGTCGACGGCGACGACGACCAGGAAGTGACGCTGGCGAGACACGAGGAGTTCGGCGCCCGGCGCAAGCTGCTCGCCGGCGCCCTGGGCACGCTCTCGGACCGGGAGCGGCAGATCCTGTCGGAGCGTCGGCTGCAGGACAACCCGACGACGCTGGAGAGCCTCAGCCAGCGCTACGGCATCTCCCGCGAGCGGGTGCGCCAGATCGAGGTCCGCGCCTTCGAGAAGCTGCAGAAGTCGGTGCGCAACGCCATCATCGACCGGCACGTCGCCTGCTGAGCAGGCGGCGACGAGAAAGTTGCCGGGCGGACCAGGGCGAAGCCGGATCCGCCGGATGCCATCGATATACCCGCCGTCGTTATACCCGCCGTGATTGCGAAACGCGTAAGCCACGCGGCCGTAGCATGACCGGTCGTCGATTTCTTCGGGTTACGCCTGCGGCTAACCCGCCTACATCGCCACGACGTTGCGTCAGCTCACGAACGGGTCGCGCATCATGATGGTGTCGTCTCGCTCGGGGCTGGTGGACAGCAGGTGCACCGGCGCGCCGATCAGCTCCTCGATGCGGCGGATGTACTTCACCGCCGTCGCCGGCAGCTCCGCCCACGAGCGGGCGCCGCGGGTGCTCTCCGACCAGCCCTCCATGACCTCGTACTGCGGCTCGACCTTGGCCTGCAGCAGCGACGACGCCGGCAGGTAGTCCAGATCCTCGCCGGCCACCCGGTAGCCGGTGCACACCTTCACCGCCTCGAAGCCGTCGAGGACGTCGAGCTTGGTCAACGCCAGCCCGGTGATGGCGTTGACCCGCACGGCGTGGCGGACGAGGACGGCGTCGAACCAGCCGCAGCGCCGAGCCCGGCCGGTGACCGTGCCAAATTCCTTGCCGCGCTCGCCCAGCGTGCGGCCGACTTCGTCGGTGAGCTCGGTGGGAAACGGCCCGCCGCCGACCCGGGTGGTGTAGGCCTTGGTGATCCCCAGCACGTAGCCGAGCACGCCGGGGCCAAGGCCGGATCCGGCGGCGGCGGCGCCGGCGACCGTGTTGGACGACGTCACGAACGGGTAAGTGCCGTGGTCGATGTCGAGCATGGTGCCCTGGGCGCCCTCGAACAGGATGCGCTTGCCGGCGCGGCGGACGCCGTCCAGGGTCTTCCAGACGATGTCGGCGAACGGCAGCACCTTCGGCGCCACCGCCATGATCTCGTCGTGGAGCGAAGCCCGGTCGATCTCCTCCATGCCGAGGCCGCGGAGCAGGGCGTTGTGATGGAGGAGCAGCACCTCGAGCTTGTGCGCGACGATGTCCTCGCTCACCAGATCGCCGAGCCGGATCGCCCGGCGCGCGACCTTGTCCTCGTAGGCCGGGCCGATGCCCCGCCCGGTCGTGCCGATGCGGGCGTTGCCCAGCGCCAGCTCGCGCGCCTTGTCCAGGTTGCGGTGGATCGGCAGGATCAGCGGCACGTTCTCGGCGATGCGCAGGTTCGCGGGCGTCACCTCGACGCCCTGCCCGCGCAGGATCTCGATCTCCGAGAGCAGCGCCCACGGGTCGAGGACGACGCCGTTGCCGATCACAGCCAGCTTCCCCGGCCGGACGACCGCCGCCGGCAGCAGGCTCAGCTTGTAGGTGACGCCGTCGATCACCAGCGTGTGGCCGGCGTTGTGGCCGCCCTGGAAGCGGACGACGACGTCGGCGCGCTGAGACAGCCAGTCGACGATCTTGCCCTTCCCCTCGTCCCCCCACTGGGAGCCGATAACGACGACGTTGGCCATGCTCAATCGGTCCTGCTGCGGGTGGGGGATCGGGGGTGAACGGCGCGGACGTCTCCGCCGTCGAGGACGAAGCCGCACCGGAGCCGCGCCGCTTCGGCGTCGACGTCGGCCGTTCCGGCGACGGCGTGAACCGTTATCCAGTCGTTGCGGCGCAGGTGCAAGGACGCTTCGGGCGGGGCATCGAGGGGAATGAACACCCGCCGCTTGCCCGGCAGGCGCGGCAGGCTCTCCAGCACCGTGTCCATGATCAGGGTGACGCCCGTCGCCGGCTCCCGGTCGCCGACCCGGTAGCGGCCGCCGCGGGCGAGCTCGCCGCGCACGCCCTTGGCGTAGAGGGAGAAGGTGACGCCGGAGTGGTACTCCAGGCCGCGGTACTCGACGACGTCGATGCTGACGTCGAGCCAGGGGGCGGCGCGGCCGACATGGGCATAGACGTCGATGAGCGCGGCGCGCTCGCCCGCCGCCAGCGGCGGCAGCTCGGCCGCCTCCAGCGCGGCGATGGCCGCGTCCGGCGCGCCGGCGGCTGCGACCAGCCGGCCCAGCAGGTCGGCCTCGGCGGTGCCGATGGCGGGCGCAAGCGCAGCCACCGCCGCGGCGTCCTTGCAGTCCAGCGCCGCGCGCAGGGCGCTCCTCGCGTCGTCGCCGCACGCGCCCTCCGGCACGATGAAGGAGACCAGCGTCGGCAGGCCGAGGTCGACCGACAGCCCCTCGGCGCCCAGGTCGGCCAGGGCTCCGGCGGTCATCGCGATGATCTCGACGTCCGCGCGCGGACAGTGCACGCCGACGAGTTCGGCGCCGACCTGGCCGAACTGACGCTCGGCGCGGAGCTCCGAGCCGACCACGCGGACGACCTGGCCGGCATAGCCGAGGCGCAGCGGCCGCGGCCGGTGCGCGAGCCTGGTCGAGGCGATGCGGGCGATCTGCATGGTCATGTCGGCGCGAAGGGCCAGCGTGCCCTGCGACAGCGGATCGACCAGCTTGAAGGTCTGTGAGGCCAGCGCCGCGCCGCTCCCGGACAGCAGCGTGTCTTCGAACTCGATCAGCGGCGGCTTAACCCGCTCGTAGCCATAGCCGGCGAAGGCGGCCATCAGCCGCTCGACCGTATCGGCTTCGAAGGCGGCCTGCGGCGGCAGAACGTCGCTCATGCCGGCGGGGAGCAGGGCCTTTTCCGGAGGGGTCATGGCGATGGCGGGCTTGGCTGCTGATCGAAGCTGTGGGATCGCGGCGGGTGCACGCGGCCGGCAGTCATCGCACACCGCATGGCCCCGCGCCACAGTTAAGCGGCCAGCAAGCGGCGCGACCGGTCATTGCCCGCCGTCGAACGGCGGGGTACACGGGACCGGCGCACGGACCCTTAAGCCCGCGCTTGGCCCGAGGACACGACCGATCACCATGACGCGGACATGACCCGGAGAGGCATCGTCGCCTGCGGCCACGTCGAGACGGCCGGGGCCGCCGCCGCGATTCTGGACGCCGGCGGCAACGCCTTCGACGCCGCCCTGGCGGCGATGTGCGCGGCCTGCGTCGCCGAGCCGATCCTGGCCTCGCTGGGCGGCGGCGGCTTCCTCCTCGCCCGCCCGGCCACCGCCGGCAACGCCGCCGCGCCAATCGTCTTCGACTTCTTCGGCCAAACGCCGAGGGTGCGCCTGCCCGAGGGCGAGATCGATTTCGCCCCCATCGAGGCCAACTTCGGCTCCACCCGGCAGGCGTTCCACATCGGCATGGGCGCGATCGCAACCCCCGGCGTGGTCAAGGGGCTGTTCGCGGCGCACCGCGCCCTCGGCCGCATGCCCATGCGCGAGGTCGTGGCGCCGGCGGTGGCGCTGGCGCGGCGCGGCGTCGTCACCACGCCGATGCAGGCGTACATGGCCCAGGTGGTCGGCGCCATCCTCCGGCACACGCCGGAGAGCTTCGCCCTGCTCGCCAGCCCCGGGCATCCGGGCGAGCTGGTGCGGGCGGGCGAGGTCTACCGTCAGCTTGAGGTCGCCGACGTGCTCGAGGTCCTGGCGATCGAGGGCGAGGACCTGTTCTACCGCGGCGAGATCGCAAGCCGCATCGCCGGCGACTGCCGCCTCGGCGGCGGCCAGCTCACCATGGCCGATCTGGAAGGCTACCGCGTCGAGGTCCGCCGGCCCGTCGAGATCGACGTGCTGGAAGCCAAGCTCTACCTCAATCCGCCGCCGTCGTCGGGCGGTATCCTGATCGCCTTCGCGCTGGAGCTGTTGCGCGAACTTCCGTTCGCCCGCCACACCCCGTCGTCGCCGGACTACGTCGGAGCCCTCGCCGAGGCCATGGCGGCGACCAATCGGGCCAGGATCGAGGCGCGGCTGCATGAGCTGGACGAGGACGAGGTCGAGGCCCGGGCGCTCGACCCGGCGCTGCTGGCCCGCTTCCGCCACGAGGTGCTGGCGGCGGCACCCGGGCGGGGTGCCACGACCCACGTCAGCGTCGTCGACCGCGCCGGCAACGCCGCGAGCCTCTCGATCTCCAACGGCGAGGGCTGCGGCTACGTGATCCCCGGGACCGGGATCATGCTCAACAACATGCTCGGCGAAGACGACATCAACCCCCACGGCCACCACCGCTGGCCGACCGACCGGCGGCTGTCGTCAATGATGACGCCGGCCCTCGCGCTGGACCGTTCGGGCGGCGTCACCGCGCTGGGCTCGGGCGGCTCCAACCGCATCCGCACCGCCATCCTCCAGGTCCTGCTCAACGCCTTCGGCTTCAAGATGCGGCTGGAGGACGCCGTCGCGGCGCCCCGGCTGCACGTGGAGGCCGACAGGCTCAGCATCGAGCCGGGCTTCGCCGAACCGGCGCTGGCGGCGTTGGCCGGGCGCTTCGATCTCGACCGGTGGGCGGAGAAGAACATGTTCTTCGGCGGCGTGCACACGGCTCGCCGCGACGCCGGCGGCGACGCCTTCGGGGCGGCGGACGAGCGGCGGGACGGGACCGTACTCGCGGCATGATTGTCCGATGACAGAAGATGCTCGCTTAGCGTGCCGCCGTGCGATATACTTTGGGTTGTTCATGATCGGACGCTTGCACGCCAGCACGAACGCATGTCTTTACCCGCACTCCAGGTCTGTCTCGACGCGCCGGCGGCTCCGGCTCCGCGCGATGCCCCGGCCAAGGCGCATGCGCGCGGCGAGCCGCTGCTGGCGGGCTCGAAGCTGCTGCGCACGCTCGACGCCGAGACCCTGCGCGCTGTCGAGCGGGCCGGGTCCTGCCGGCGCTACCGCCCGCTCGAGCACATCGTCGATCGTGACAGCCGCACCACCGACGTCTTCTTCATCGTCCGCGGCCAGGCGCGCATCCTCAACTACTCGGTGACCGGCCGGGAGATCGCCTTCGACGACCTGAAGGCCGGCGACTATTTCGGCGAGCTCGCCGCGCTGGACAACGGCCCGCGGTCGGCCAACGTCATGGCGCTGGTGGAGTGCCTCCTCCTCGCCCTGCCGCAGCGGGCCTTCCTGCAGGTCCTCGAGCAGCACCCGACGGTCGCGTTCGAGGTGATGACCCGGTTGGCCAAGATCGTCCGCCTCGCCGACGAGCGGATCATGGACCTGAGCACCCTCGCAGCCCAAAACCGGGTCCAGGCCGAGCTGCTCCGCCAGGTCCGCGGCCATCGCGACCACGCCAACCGCGGCCGCATCTCGCCGATCCCGGTCCACAGCGAGATCGCGAGCCGGGTGAGCACGACCCGGGAGACGGTGGCGCGGGTGCTGAACGACCTGGCCCGGCGCGGCATCGTCGAGCGCACCAAGCAGGCGCTGATCATCCACGACATCGCGACGCTGGAGACGATCGTCGAGGAGGTGCGCGGCTGACGGCGTGAACGACAGCGGGGGCGGACCGGGGAGGACGGTGCTGGCGCCCCTGGAGTGGTGGAGATTGCCAAGACTGCGGCTGCCGCGCCCTCGGAAGCACGCCAGTCCGCACGCGGGAAGGCGTAGCGCTCGCCAGCTCGGGCTCCGGATAGTAGAGATGGGTGCCCGCCGTCGATGGCCCTGAAAGGTTAATGATGAGGACAAGCCGATCGCACCCGTGCGCATGGCTGCCGAACCAGAAACATGGCGCCTGCCGCCGACGTGGGGACGATGCAGTGGTCGTGGGAGGCCATGGCATTCATGGGTTTCCTCCATAGAAGCGAAAAAACTTGTTTGCGACCATTACGCGGAACACGGCGTGGATAGGCTGCAAGGCCTTGGTGTTGACGCCAAAACGCCCGACTTCAAGATCACCGGCGACGTAGTGAACATGTCGAGATCTGAAATTGAGCTTGGCTCGCAGATCGGGGTAAGCGCGTTCGAATCGTAGGTGTCGTTCTCCGGCAGGCCGCGTGCGTTTGTCTGCCCTTCCTGCGATGCGAGGGCTTCCGTCATCAGATCAAGGACCGCGCCGCCCGGCCTCTCCGCGCGCAAAATTAGCATCCCGCCGTTGTATTCGCCGGGTGCGCGCGCGGAGCAGCGGCTGGGTGCGGCGGTAGCCTCTACTCCGCTGCGGCTTCCAGGGCCGGTTGCGGCTGCTCCTCGGGGGGCGCGATCGCCTCCAGCAGGCGCCGCTCGATCTGCTCCAGCTTGGCCGTGTCCTCGACCTTCAGGCCGAAGACGTCCTTGACGTAGAACACGTCGACGACCCGCTCGCCGTAGGTGGAGATGTGGGCGCTGGTGATCTGCAGGCCCAGCGCCGTCAGCGTCGAGGTGACGTCGTGGAGGAAGCCGAGCCGGTCGCGGCCGTTCACCTCGACGACCGTGTGGGTGACGCTGGCCTTGTTGTCGAAGAACACCGCCGGCGGGACGGTGAAGACGCGGGTGCGGCTGGGGAGCGCCCGCTCGCGCACCGCCTTCAGTTCGCGTTCGGGGTGGATGCGGCCGACGATCGCGTCCTCGATGCGGGACTTGAGCCTGGGCAGCCGGTCCGGGCTGTCGAAGGCCCGGCCCGAGGTCTCCTGGATCCAGAAGGTGTCGAGCGCCATGCTGTTGGCGAGCGTGATGACCTTGGCATCGACGATGGAGGCGCCGGTTAAAGCCATGGCGCCGGCGATGCGGGCGAACAGGCCCGGGTGGTCCGGGGCGTAGAGGGTGACCTCGGTGACGTCGCGCGACGGGTGCTGGCAGCTCTCGACCCAGAGCTGCTTGCCGGCGTCCTCGGCTTTGCGCATCAGCTTGAAGTGGTGGACCTGGGACTCGACGTCGAAGGCGAGCCAGTAATCCGCGTAGCCGCGGGCGATGAACGCTTCCAGCCGGCTCTCGCTCCAGTCGGGGAGGTGGGCGCGGAGCCTCGCCTTCGCCCGCGCCACCCGCACCGCGCGGCGGTCGGCGGGCTGGCCGCCCGGCATCTCCATGACTTCGAGCGCCCGGTAGTAGAGCTCGTTGAGCAGCCCGGCCTTCCAGTTGTTCCAGATCCCGGGGCCGACGGCCTGGATGTCGGCGTCGGTGAGCAGCAGCAGCATCCGAAGCCGCTCCGGCGACTGGACCAGCGCGACGAAGTCGGTGACGGTCTTCGGGTTGTCGACGTCGCGCTTGAAGGCGGTGCGACTCATGACGAGGTGGTGGCGCACCAGCCAGGACACCGTCTCGGTTTCCCAGGCGTCGAGCCCGAGCCGGGGGGCGAGCCGCAGGGCGATCTCGGCGCCGAGCTCGGAGTGGTCGCCGCCGCGGCCCTTGGCGATGTCGTGCAGCAGCACGGCCAGGTAGAGGGCCCGGCGCGAGCGGATGTCGCCGACGGCGATGCTGGCCGCGGCGTGCTCCTTCTTCAGCTCGCCGGTCTCGATCCGGCGCAGCACGCCGATGGCGTGGATGGTGTGCTCGTCGACCGTGTAGACGTGGTACATGTCGTACTGCATCTGCGCCACGACCCGGCCGAAGTCGGGAACGAACCGGCCGAAGACCCCGGCGTCGTTCATCCGCTTCAGCGTCGTCTCGGGGTCGTTCTCCGACGTCAGCATCTCCATGAACAGCCGGTTGGCTTCCGCGTCGGCGCGCACCCGGGCGTCGATCAGCCGCAGGTTCTGCTGGATCGCCCGCAGGGCGTGGGGATGGATGTCCAGGCCGTAGTGCTGGGCGATGTGGAACAGCTTGAGGATCTTGACCGGGTCGCGGACGATCACGTCCTGGCCGTTGAAGGTCAGCCGGCCGGTGTCGAGCTTGAAGCCGTCGGGCATGCGCCGGAACAGCGGCCAGAGCGGGATGCGGAACAGCTTTCGGCTTTTCTTGTGCTCCTCCTCGAGGACGGCGCAGAGGATGCGGGTGAGGTCGCCGACGGTCTTGGTCACCCGGAAGTAGTGCTTCATGAACCGCTCGACGCCGCGGGCGCCGGCCCGGTCGTTGTAGCCGATGCGCCGGGCGATGACGTCCTGGACGTTGAAAGTGAGCCGCTCCTCCGGCCGGCCGGCGACGTAGTGCAGGTGGCAGCGCACCGTCCACAGGAACTCTTGCGACTTGTTGAAGTGGCGGACGTCGGCGGCGGTAAAGACGCCGCGGTCGAGCAGTTCGCTCATGTCCTTGACGCGGTAGAGGTACTTGGCGATCCAGAACAGCGTCTGCAGGTCGCGCAGGCCGCCCTTGCCCTCCTTGATGTGCGGCTCGAGCACGTAGCGGCTGTCGCCCATCCGGGCGTGGCGGGCGTCGCGCTCGGCAAGCTTGGCCTCGACGAAGGCAGGGCCGGTGCCGGCGACGACCTTGCGCCAGAAGGTCTCGGCGAAGGCGTCGTAGAGGTCGCTCGACCCCCACAGCCAGCGCGCCTCGAGCAGGCAGCTGCGGATCGTCAGGTCCGCCCGGGCCATCTCCACGCACTGCTCGACCGTCCTGGTGGCGTGGCCGACCTTCAGGCCGCAGTCCCACAGCATGTAGAGGATGTACTCGACGATCCGCTCGCTCTCCGCCGGAGCCTGCGGCGGCATCAGGAACATCAGGTCGATGTCGGAGAAGGGCGACAGCTCGGAGCGGCCGTAGCCGCCGGTGGCGAGGATCGCCATCTCGGCGCTGCCGGCTTGGGCGCCCGGATAGACGTGCGTGTTGGCGAAGTCGTAGATGCAGCGGACCAACTGATCGACCAGGTAGGCGTTGGAGTGCACCGCCTCCGGACCGCGGATCCCGCCTTCCTCGAAGCGCCGGCGGATCTCGCCGACCCCGCGGTAGAGCGCCGCCTTGAAAATCTGGAGCGCGTTGCTGCGCATGCGCAGCGGGTCCTGGCCGCGGCGGACCTGCTCCTCCAGCTCCTCGACGAGGTCGCGCCGGTGAATGATCGCCCGGCGATTGGGAATGCGGTGCGTGGTCATCTCTCGTGCACGTTGGCGCGGGCCCGCGGCTCACCCCTGAAGCAACCGCGGTCTCGCGCATATGTTGCCACAGGACGGCGGCGACAAGACAGGGCGGCTGCAACGGCAGTCGCCACCGTGGCCTCACAGCATCGCCTTCAGCCGGTAGAGGACCTCCAGCGCCTCGCGCGGGCTCAGCCGGTCGGGGTCGACGCCCGCCAGCTCCTGCACCACCGGCGGCGGGGGCGGAGGCGAAGCCGGGGGTGCCGGTTGGCGCACCGCAGCGGCGAACAGCGGCAGGTCCGCGGCGAGCCTGGTCACGGCGGAGGAGGTTTCGCCCTTCTCCAGGCTGGTCAGCACCTCCTCGGCGCGGGCGACCACCGCTGCCGGCAGCCCGGCCAGGCGGGCGACGTGGATACCGTAGGACCGGTCGGCGGCGCCGGCCGCCACCTCGTGGAGGAAGACGACGTCGTCGTGCCACTCCTTGATCCGCATGCCGTAGCAGGCGAGCTCGCCGAGCCGGGCGGCCAGCGCCGTCAGCTCGTGGTAATGGGTGGCGAACAGCGCCCGGCAGCGGTTGACCTCGTGCAGGTGCTCCAGCACCGCCCAGGCGATGGAGAGGCCGTCGAAGGTGGCGGTGCCGCGGCCGATCTCGTCGAGGATGACCAGCGCCCGCGGCCCGGCGAGGTTCAGGATCGCCGCCGTCTCGACCATCTCGACCATGAAGGTGGACTGTCCGCGGGCGAGGTCGTCGGCGGCACCGACGCGGGAGAACAGCCGGTCGACGACGCCGAACCTCGCGGCCTCGGCCGGGACGAACGCGCCCATCTGCCCGAGGATGGCGATCAGCGCGTTCTGCCGGAGGAAGGTGCTCTTGCCAGCCATGTTCGGACCGGTGACGAGCCACAGCCTCTTGCCCTCGCCGAGGTCGCAGTCGTTGGCGACGAAGGCCTTGCCCTCAGCCGCCGCCAGCGCCGCCTCGACCACCGGATGGCGCCCGGCGCGCACGGTGAAGCCATCGCCGTCGTCGATCACCGGGCGGACGTGGCCGCACTCGGTGGCGAGCTCGGCCAGGCCGGCGGCGACGTCCAGGGCGGCGACCGCGCCGGCAGTGAGCGCGATGGCATCCGCCTCCGCCAGCACGGCGCCGATCAGTTCGTCGAGCAGGGCCAGCTCCATGGCCAGCGCCTCGTCCGCGGCGCCGGCGATGCGCCCGGCCAACTCGCCGAGCTCCACCGTGGTGAAGCGCACGGCGCTCGCCGTCGTCTGCCGGTGGATGAAGGCGCTCTCGGGAAGGCCCGAGAGTTTTTCCGCTTGGCGTGCCGCCACCTCGATGAAATAGCCGAGCACGTTGTTGAAGCGCACCTTCAGCGCGCCGACACCGGTCTCGGCGGCGTAGCGGGCCTGCAGCTCGGCGAGCAGCCGGCGGCTGTCGTCGCGAAGCGCCCGGAGCGCGTCGAGGTCGGCGGCGTAGCCCCTGGCGATGAAGTCGCCGCTGCGGGCGAGAAGCGGCGGGTCGGGCGCCAGCGCCGCCGCCAGCCGCTCGACGAGCGGCCCGTGCTCGCCGAGCTCGCCAAGGCAGGCCGCGAGCGACTTCGGCATGCCGGCCAGTCCCGGCGCCGACAGCTCCCCCCGGATGCCCGCCGCCAGTGCCAGGCCGTCGCGGATGGCGGCGAGGTCCCGCGGGCCACCACGCCCGACCGCCAGGCGCGACAGCGCCCGCTCGATGTCGGGGCAGGACCGCAGCGCCCGGCGCAGCGCGGCGCGGACCGGCTCGGCGTCGGCGAACACCTGGACCAGATCCAGCCGGTCGTTGACGGCGGCGACGTCGGTCAGCGGCGCGGCGAGGCGGCCGGCCAGCAGGCGGGCGCCGGCGGCGGTCACCGTCCGGTCGATGGCCGCGAGCAGGCTGCCCTTGCGTTCGCCGGCGAGGGTTCGGCTGAGCTCCAGGTTGCGCCGGGTGCGGGCGTCGATCTCCATCACGCTGCCCTCGGCCATGGGCCGGGGCGGACGCAGATGCGGCAGGCGGCCGCGCTGGGTCAGCTCGACGTAGTCGAGCAGGGCGCCGGCGGCGGTGACTTCGACCGGGGCAAAGGCGCCGAAGCCCTCCAGCGTCGCCACCGCGAACGCCTGCTCCAGCCGGAGCCTGGCATTGACGGCGTCGAAGCGGCTGGCCGGCTGCGGCGTGATCCGCTCGCGCCAGTCCCCGCCCGCGTCGAGCGCCTCGAGCCGCCGGCGCATGTCGTCCGGAACGAGGAGTTCCGCCGGCTCCAGGGCGGCCAGGACCGAGCCCAGCGCCGCGGAACTGCTCGCCCGGGTGAAGAAGGCGCCGGTGGAGACGTCGATCCAGGCGAGTCCCACCTGCCCGGCCCGCTCGACGACGGCGGCGAGGTAGTTGTTGCTCCTCGACTCGAGCAGCGTGTCCTCGGTGATCGTGCCGGCGGTGACGACGCGGACGATCTCGCGGCGGACGACCGACTTGGCGCCGCGCTTGCGGGCCTCGGCCGGGTCTTCGACCTGCTCGCAGATGGCGACGCGAAAGCCGCGGCGGATCAGCCGCGCCAGGTACGCCTCGTGGCTGTGGACCGGCACGCCGCACATGGCGATGTCGCGGCCCTGGTGCTTGCCGCGCTTGGTCAGGGCCACGTCCAGCGCCGCCGCCGCCTTCACCGCGTCCTCGAAGAACAGCTCGTAGAAATCGCCCATCCGGTAGAACAGGAGGCAGTCCGGGCAGGTCTCCTTGATGGCCAGGTACTGGCTCATCAGCGGCGTGATCGCCGCCGCCTCCGCGCCGTTCGGGTCCTGGGGCTGGCGTTGGTCGGGCACGCGTGCTCCGCGTCGAAATCCGGGGCGCCGAGGTGAGCGTCGAGCTCGGGGGCTTGATGAGAAACCTTAGCATCCGCCTTCCGCTTGCGGCTATGTATAGCCTCGAGGCGAGGGAGGCGGCAGAACCATGGGGACGGGCAAGTCGGTGCGAACGGTGACGGAGGTGGTCGGCCTGTTTCGCGACCGCGCCGGCTTCGAGGCGGCCGTGGATGCGCTGCTCAAGGCGGGCTTCGAGCGCGCCGACCTCAGCGTGCTCGCCTCGCACGAGTCGCTCGACGCCGCCGGCAAGCCGGCCAAGCCGTGGCGCGACGTGCTCACGGCGCTGGTGGGCGACCTCAAGTACGAGGGCCCGCTGGTCGCTTCCGGGCTCATCTTCCTCGCTGGCGGTCCGGTCACCTCGACGTTCGCGGCCGTTGCCGGCGCCGCCGTCGGCGGGATGGCGGCGAAGGAGTTCCTGGAAGAGGTGACGGCGCAGCCTCACACCGACGACTTCGCGCGGTCGCTGGAGGCGGGCGGGGTGATCCTCTGGGTCTGCGCCGAGACGGACGAGCGCCGCGAGCAGGCTGCCGACATCCTCGGCGAGCACGGCGGCCAGAACGTCCACGTCAGCGAGCGCGCCCCCCAGGCGTAGACGATACGCGCACGTCGCGGCGGGTCCGGGGCCGTGAGGCGTGCGCAGCCGTGACGAGCACGGCCACGCACTTCGAAGCAGCGGTTCCTTACAGGGTCGGCGTGTCCGGCAGGGCCGGATCGGGGCTCAGCTCGCGATCTGCTCGCCGCCGTTCGGGTGGAGCACCTGGCCGGTCATGTAGGACGAGTCGTCGCAGGCGAGGAACAGGTGGCACGACGCCACCTCGTTCGGCTGCCCGGGCCGGGCCATCGGCACCGACTGGCCGAACTTGGCGACCTTCTCCTCGTCGAACGACGCCGGGATCAGCGGCGTCCAGATCGGGCCGGGCGCGACGGCGTTCACCCGGATCTTGCGCTCGACCAACGCCTGCGACAGCGCCCGGGTAAAGGCGACGATGGCGCCGCGGGTGCCGCTGTAGTCGAGCAGCGTGGTGCTGCCCCGGTAGGCGGTGACCGAGGAGGTGTTGACGATGGTCGAGCCCTCCTTGAGGTGCGGCAGGGCGGCCTTGGTCATGAAGTAGTAGCCGAAGACGTTGGTGCGGAAGGTCCGCTCCAGCTGCTCGGCCGGAAGCTCCTCCAGGCTCGGCTGCGGGTGCTGCTCGGCGGCGTTGTTGACGACGACGTCGAGCCGGCCGAAGCGCTCGACCGTCATCTTCACCGCCCTCTGGCAGAAGCTCTCGTCGCCGATGTCGCCCTCGATGCAAAGCGCCTCCGAGCCCTCGGCCTCGACCAGGTCCTGGGTCTTCTTCGCGTCGTCGATCTCCTCGAGATAGACGATGCCGACCTTTGCCCCTTCGCGGGCGAACGACACGGCGACGGCCCGGCCGATGCCGCTGTCGCCGCCGGTGATCAGCGCCACCTTGCCGGCGAGGCGGTTCGAGCCCGGGAACCTCGGCGTGTAATCGGGCTCCGGCGTCATCTCGCCCTCACGGCCGGGCTGTGTTGCCTGCTTTTGCGGCGGTGGCGACGGGTCGTTCTGGTCCATGCGCTGCGTCCTCGGTCACAGCCCGCGCCTGCCGCGAGCATGGCGCAACGCTAGGGCCGGACGTTGCCGCCGGCCTTAACCTAGGCCCGTCTTGACCTGCGAACGAGGGGGAGACGATGGCGGGCCGGCTACTGCGCCGGCTACTGCGCCGGCTACTGGGCCGGCGGCCTCGGCGGCGTGCCCGGAGGCGGTGGCGCCGAGCGGTCCGGCGTCACGTATACCGTGTCGGGATCGACCCAGCCCCCTCCGGGGCTGCCGCCCGAGCCGCTGCCCGACCCGGCGCCGGCGACGGTCCCGCCGCCTGTGGTCGCGCCAGCCGTCCCGCCAGCGGCATGGTCCGCGGTCGGGTCCGGGATCACCCGGGTGTAGCGGCCGCTGATCTGGACCAGCACCGGCGTGCCGTCGGCGATCGGCTGCTCTTCCTTCTGCCGGTTCTGCACCAGGGTCACGGTGCGCCCGTCGTTCATGCGGACGATGTACTCGATGCCCTCGCGGCTGCGCGCCGAGGACTCGATGACGTAACCGGCGCCGGCGCCGATCAGGCCGCCGAGAATCGCCGCCCATCCCGAGCCGCGTCCGCCGTAGGCGAGGCCGGTGGCCGCCGCACCGGCGGCACCGCCGGCGATGGGGCCGACGTTGCGGGTGTCGCCGGAGATCTCGACGACCCGCGAGGAGACGACCGCACCTTGCGTCGTCTCGATCGGCCGGCCCACGTCCCCTGAGTCGTAGCGCTGCGACGTCGGCGCGGAGCAGCCCGCCAGGAAGGCGGCAACCGCAATGGCGCTGATGGCCCGTTTCACCGAAATCCACCGTGATTGTAAAAGTGCATCTCGACTCTATTATGTATCCGAACCGCGGCACCGCTCAAGGCCCCGCCCGGCCGGGTTTTCGGCCCGTCGCCTGGAGCGGCGCGGGTTTTCGCGGTGCCATTCGAGCGCGGCCGCGTCGACCTATATGGACCTTGCCATGACCATGTTCCCGTCACCCATGCAGGCGGCCGACCGCCGCATCCGGCCGCTGCCGGCGCTGGCACTGCTCGCCCTGCTGCTGGCTCCGCCGGCCGCGGGAGCCGCCGTGCTGAGCGAGGATCCGGGCGACCAGACCTATCTCACCATCGCCATCAACGAGGCGCTGGAGACGCGCAAGACCGACGTGGAGATCCCGCTGCGCAACCCGGACACCGGCTCGCAGGGCACTCTGGTGATCGAGCGCACCTACTACCGCGACCCGACGACGCCGTGCCGCGACTACCGTCGCGTGATCGAGCGCGCCGGCACGCCGCTGTCCGAGGTCCGCGGCACCGGCTGCCGGATCGGCAAGGCGCTGTGGTCCCTGGACGAGGCGAAGGTGACGCCGCCCCGCGGGTCGTCGCCGCTGCAAAAGCGCAGCGGCCCCGTGTCGCTCAATCCTTCTGCCCCGGCGCCCAGCCCGGCGCCGGCGCCCGCGGCCAAGCCGCCGGCGGAGGGCCGTGCAGCCGCGGGCGGCTCGCGAACGGCGGCCTCGCCGCCGCCGGCGAGCGACGCGCCACCGCCGGTGCCGCCGGTGCCGGCCTACACCTTGCCCTCGCGGGCCGATCTGTGAGCATCCCCTCGCCGACGAGCGGCCCCGGCGCCGGCCCGTTCGGCGCCCATGCCCTGGCCGAGGAAACCGGCGGCCAACCGCCGGTGCGGCTGCGCGACGTCGTGCCGCTGCGCTACCGGCTGGCCGACGGCACGCCCGAGTTGCTGGGCGACCTGGGCGGCCAGGCCCGGATCAAGGCCTTCGACAGTGAGACCGGCAAGGCGGTCTTCATCAAGGTCGCCGAGGACGGCGCCACCATCCCCAAGGAGGCCGAGGTGCTCACCCGCCTCGACCACCCGGCGATCGTCCGGCTGAAGCGCTGGGGCCGGGGCGGCGGCGCCGCCTTCCTCATCCTCGACCTGGTCGACGCGCCGGACCTGGAGACGGTGCTTCGCCGCCGCCGCGGCCGGCTCGCGGTGAACGACATCAAGGCGCTGCTGGCCGCGCTCTGCCCGGGGATCGCGGCGATCCACGCTGCCGGCTGCCTGCATCGCGACCTGAAGCCGGCCAACATCCTGGTGCCCAACTTCAACGCCCCGGTCATCGCCGATTTTGGCGCCGCCGTGGCGACGGAGCGGGCCGGCACCGGCGCCGAAAGCTGGCTGACCGACGGCTACGGCGCGCCGGAGCAATACCAGGCCGGAGGCAACGAGGGCCCGTGGACGGACCTCTACGGCCTGGCCGCCACCGCCTATCGGGCACTCACCGGCTCGCCGCCGCCGCCGGCCCCGGCGAGGCTCGGCGGGGCCTGGATGATGCCGGCGGTCACCGCCGTCAGCGAGGACGGCATGGAGTTGGCCGCGGCGATCGACCGGGCGCTGGGTCTCGAGCCGGAGCGCCGGCCGCAGTCCGCGGAGGCCTGGGCGGAGATGCTGGGGGTTCGCCGGCTGGCGCCGGCACAAACGAGGCCGGCCGACCGGCAGCCCGCCCCGGAGGCGGCGCCGAAGCCAAGCGAGCCCGCGCCGGCGCTCGGCAATGGCGTGCACGACGACGTTCCGCCCACGGTTCGCGTCCGGCGGACCCATGGACAGGCCCCGCCCCGGGCGGCGGCCGCGGAGCCGGAGAGGCCGGTGCCGCTGCCACCGCGGAGGCGGCGCCGCCTGCGCTGGCTGCTGCCCCTGGCCCTCGTCGCCCTGGCGCTCCTGGCCACCAGCTTCTGGGCGGGCCGGCCGTTCTACGAGCGCTACCTGAAGCGCGAGTGGCTGGTCGCCCAGGACGGCAGCGGCGACACCACGACCATCGGCGAGGCGGTGCGCCGCGCCGGCGACGCCGCGACCATCCTCGTCGGCAACGGCACCTTCACCGAGACGCTGGTGGTCAACCGGCCGCTCCAACTCGCCGCCGCCGAGGGCGCGGTCCCGGTCATAGCGCCTTTGGAGGGGCCGTGCCTGGTCGCCCGCGGCGAAGGCGCGAGCATCACCGGCCTGTCCTTTCGCGGCGTCGCCGTGGCCGAGCCGTCGGCGCCGGGGCTGCCGTGCGTGGTCATCGCCTCGGGAACGCCGAAGCTCCAGGACAGCCAGATCGTCTCGCCGAACGGGCCGGCGATCCTGGTCCGCGACGGTGCCAGGCCACTGCTCCAGCGCAACACGGTGAGCGAGACGCCGTCCGCCAGCATCGTGATCCGCAGCGGCGCCGAGCCGACGATCCTGGAGAACACCGTCCGCGGCAGCGGCAGCGTCGTCTTCAGCGAGGGCGCCAAGGGTACGTTCCAGAACAACACGGTCAGCGGAAGCCGGGCGTCGGGCCTGCAGATCCGCACCGGCGCCGACCCCCGCGTCGTCGGCAACACCATCGAGGCCACCGCCGAGGCCGGCATCTACGTCTACGACAGCGGCCGCGGCTACATCGAGGACAACAGGGTCCTGGGCAGCACGCTTTCCGGCATCGTCGTCGCCGGCGGGGCGGCGCCGACGCTGATCGGCAACGCGATCTCGGCCAGCGGCGAGCACGGCATCATCATTCTCGACGCCAGCGGCGGCGCCATCGACCGCAACGTCATCACCGCGAACAAGGGCAGCGGCCTCGTGCTTTCCCCCGAGAGCACCGTCGAACTCGGCACCAACCAGCTGGAGGGCAACGCCATGCCGCAGCTGGTGGACGCCCGTGGGGGAGCGGCGAAGCCTTGAGGACGCTGGTCATCGGCAGGAGCCCGTTCGCCGACGTGGTCATCGCGGAGGCCTCGGTGGCGCCCCACCATGCCGAGCTCACCGTCACCGACGACGGCCGGCTCTACCTCGTCGATTGCGCCGCCGCCGCCGGAACCTGGCGGCAGGGCGCGGCACGGACGGACGGCGAGGACCGCTGGCTGCCACTGCGCCAGGACTTCGTCGCCGCCGACGAGCCGCTTCGCCTCGGCGACTACCGCTGCACCGCCGCCGGCCTGCTCCGCTCCGCGCGGGACGCTCCGGCACGGCCGGGTGCGACGCCGGCCATGGCGGCGGCGGACGCCTCGCCCGCCGAAGGCGGGCGGCAGCCGTTGCGCGGGCGGGTCGAGCGCGACGCGCTCACCGGCGAGATCGTCCGCAGGAGACCGTAGAGCCATGCGCATGCTGCGCACGAGCGGGGACCGGGGACCACCGGCCGCACCGTCGGCGGAGCCGCCCCCCGAGGGAGCGAGGACGCGTCGCCGCTTCGGCACCGTGGCGATCCTCATCGCGGCCGTGGCGGTCGCGGTGGTGCTGATCAAGCTCATGGAGTGGCTGCTGCCGCCGGCGCTGGCCGTCGTTCTCCTCGACTACAGGCAGGCGACCTACCCGCTCACGGTGCAGACGGTGATGTGGATCGTTTTCGCCCTCGGGATCGGCGAGCTCATCGTCCGCGCCCGGGAGACGGCGGCGGAACGCGCCGAGCTCGCCCGCCGCTATCTCCCCGAGGACGAAACCACGGTGCTGCAGTCGCTGGAGCTGCGCCGCATCTACGCAACCGCCCGCGCCGCCATGCGCCCCGACTCGCCGTCCTACGGCCGCTTCCTGCCGCGGTTGATCCAGCGGGTGGTGACCCAGTTCCAGACCAACAGGTCGGTGGACCAGGCGAACGCCCTGCTCAACTCCAGCCTGGAGCTCGGCCTGCACGAGATCGACCTGCGTTACATGATGATCCGCTACGTCATCTGGGCGATCCCGGCGCTGGGCTTCCTCGGCACCGTGCTCGGCATCGCCCTCGCGCTGGCGTATGCCGGCTCCGCCGACCTGCAGGACCCGGCGCTGCTGGCCGGGCTCACCGAGCGCCTGGCGGTGGCCTTCAACACGACGCTGCTGGCGTTGTGCATGTCGGCGGTGCTGGTCCTGATCCAGCACATCGTCCAGGCTCGGGAGGAGCGGGCGCTGAACCGGGCGGGGCAGTACTGCCTCGACAATCTCATCAACCGCCTCTACGCGGACTGAGCCGGCGATGTTGGCCCGCCCGCGCCAGCCCCTCGACGCGCTGAGCATTTCGGCGCTGGACCTGTTCGCCTCGGCGCTGGGCGCCTTCATGCTGCTCGCGGTCTCGTTCTTCCCCTACTACCTGCGCGCGCCGGCGCTGGAGCGCGACCAGGAGGGCGCCCGCGCCGAACTCGCTGCGGCGGCAGAGGCGTTGAAGGAGGCGGACACCGCCTCCGCCGACGCGATGGCGAAGAAAGCGCAGGCTGAGGAGGCCATGGCCCAGGCCGAGGCTCGGCTGGCCCGGGCGCAGGCGCTGGTCGCGGCTCTCCCCGAGGCGGCGCCGGCCGAAGCGGAAGCGCCGCCCGCGGCGACGGAGCGGCCGGCGCCCACGCCGCGGCGCGGTCTGCTGTCGATCACCGACCTCGACCTCGTCTTCGTCATGGACACGACCGGGAGCATGCGCGACGAACTGGAGGACCTGCAGGCGAACCTCGTGGCGATCATCCAGGTCCTGCAGCGGCTGGCGCCGACGCTGCGCATCGGTTTCGTCGCCTACCGGGACCGCGGCGACGCCTACGTCGTTCGCGGCACGCCTCTGGCGACTCTCCAGCCGGGGGAGGAGGCCGAGACGCTGGGCTTCGTCCGCGCGTTGACCGCGGTGGGCGGCGGCGACACGCCGGAGCGCGTCGACGAGGCGGTGTCCGCGGCGGTCGGCATGCCGTGGCGTACGAACGCGCAAGGCCGCATCATCGTCATCGGCGATGCGCCGGCGCATCCCGCCGACATCGAGCGCACCATGTCGCTTGCGGCGCAGTTCCGCCTGTCCGCCCCGAACGAGCGGTTCCCGCGGGCGCTGGCCGCCATCTACACCGGCGAGCAGCCGCCGGTGCGGGCGTTCTTTGAGCGGCTGGCACGCGCCGGCGGCGGCGACTTCTCCGTGCATCGCGGGCAGATGATCGAAAGCGTGCTGCTGGCCGTCCTCGCGGAACCGGCAGGCAGCGGAGGTGGCCGATGAGCGAGCGGCGGGACGACCGGGAGATCCTCGAGGGCGGGTGGCTGCTCAGCGGCAGCGGTCCCACCGGCGGCGCCACGCGGCTCGTCTTCGGCGAGACCGAGCTGGCGCGGGCCTACCTCGGCCTCACCGTGGGCCGCCACCCGGCCCTGTGCGAGCGGATCCTCGCCGACGACAGCGTCTCGCGGCGACACTTCCGCATCGGCATCGCCGAGGGCAAGCTGTTCATCGAGGACCTCAACTCGCTGAACGGCACCTTTCTCGACGACCGGGAGCTGGCGCCGTTCCAGCCGACCCTGCTGCGTCCCGGGCAGGAGATCCAGGCGGGGCGGGTGAGCCTCTCCGTCTCGCGCCTCGACGACCGCTGAGGGAGCCATGCGGCGCGGCCGTCGCGAGCTTTCGATCTTCTCGATGTCGGCGCTCGACGTTCTGGCGACCGCGACCGGCGTGTTCGTGCTGCTCCTCGTCCTGGTCATGCCCTACTACCGCAAATCCTTCGACGCCAACGCCGAGATCGTCGCCCGGCGGGTCTCGACCGCGGAGATCCGGGCGAAGGTCCTGACCATCGAGGAGACGGCCCTCCGCTACCGCGGCGAGGCGGACGCGGCCGTGGCCGAGGCCGAGCGGCTGAACAGGGCCGCGGCGGCGCTGGAGCGGGAGGCGGCGTCGCGCCCGGCGGTGGTGGCGCCGCCCAGGGTGCCGACGCCCGCGGCGGTGCCCGCGGGCGACCGGCAGGTCGTCGATGCCATCGACCTGGTCTTCGCCATCGACACGACCGCCAGCATGGGCCCGGTCATCCGCGACCTGGCGTCGTCCATGGGTAGCATCGTCCGCATCCTGCAGCGGCTGGTTCCTTCGGTCCGGATCGGGGTCGCCGCCTACTCCGACCGCGACACCGGCCTGCCGCCGCTCCAGGTCCTGCCGCTGACGCCTGCGGACCGGGAGCTGCCGCGGATCCTGGCCTTCCTCGGTATGCTCCACGAGTCGCCCATCGGCAGCCAGACCATCGAGGAGGACGTGCACCTCGGCCTGAGCGCGGCCATGGACATGCCGTTCCGGCCGCAGGCCTTGCAGAGCATCGTGCTGATCGGCGACGCCCAGGCGCATCCCGAACGCGTCGAGGAGACGCTGTACCAGACCCGCGCCTTCGTCGCCGGCAGCGACAGGCGCTCCGTTTCCGCACTCTTTACTGCAACACCCTCGGCGATGCGCGACGGCCTGCGCTCGCGGCCGTATTTCGCCGCAGTGGCGGAAGTCGGCAACGGCTCGTTCAGCGATTTCGCCGGCAGCATGATCGCCGGCGTCCTCCTCTCCGTCATCGTCGACTAAACTGGGCCGGAGCCCGCCTCTTGCCGTTGCTTGCGTGCTTTAGCCGCCGCGCCGGGCGTGGTATCAGGGCGGGCCGGGAGCGGGAGCAATCAACACATCAACATCCGGCGCAGTCCCTTCCTCGCGGGCGACGGGTCGCGCAAACCTTCCGGGCGTTCATTCTCAAGCGTTTCGAACAAGGAACGAGAGGCCATGAGCCGAAACAGGATGAAGCACAACCGGATCGGGGTGTTGACCAGCGGCGGCGACTGCGCCGGGCTGAACGCGGCCATTCGCGCCGTCACCTATCGCGCCGTGCAGGAGCACGGGCTGACCGTCGTCGGGATTTACGAGGGCACCGCCGGCCTGCTGGCCCGGCCGGTCAAGTACGAGGAGCTCACGCTCAAGATCTTCACCGGCAACATCCTCCGAATGGGGGGGACGATCCTCGGCACCGTGAACAAGGGCAACCCGTTCGAGTTTCCGATGCCCGACGGCACGATCAAGGACCGCTCCAACGAGGTGATCGAGGGCTTCCACGCGCTGAACCTCGACGCCCTGATCGGGATCGGCGGCGACGGCAGCATGCGGATCCTGAGCCGGCTGGCGCAGCAGGGGCAGATCCCGTTCATCGGCATCCCCAAGACCATCGACAACGACGTCGCCCACTCCGACTACTCCATCGGCTACCTCAGCGCCGTCGACGCCGCGGTCGAGGCGCTCGACCGGCTGCAGCCGACGGCCGCCAGCCACCGGCGGGTGATGGTGCTGGAGGTCATGGGCCGCGACGTTGGCTGGATCGCGATGGCGGCGGGCATCGCCGGTGGCGCCGACGTGATCCTCATCCCCGAGATCCCGTTCGCCATCGAGAAGGTGGCGGAGGTCCTGCGCGAGCTGTTCGCGATCGGCCGCAACCACTCGCTCGTCGTCTGCGCCGAAGGCGTCCGCCTCGCCTCGGGCCAACAGGTCTCCCACGCCTTCGCCGACGGAGAGGTGCGCTACGGCGGGGTCGGCGCCGCCCTCGGCGACTTGATCGCAAAGCATACCGGCGCGGAAACCCGCGTCACGGTCCTCGGCCACGTTCAGCGCGGCGGCGCGCCGAACGCCTTCGACCGCGTCCTCGCCTCTTCCCTGGCGGCACATGCCGTAGATATCGTAGTTGAAGGCAAGACCAACCGCGTCGTGGTTTCCGAACGTGGCAAGATCACCGACGTTCCGCTCGACCATGTCGCCGGCAAGACGCGGGCGCTCAAGCTCGACGGAACCCTGATCACCACCGCTCGGCAGATGGGCATCTGCCTCGGCGACTGAGCGCAAGGGAGAGGCGATGCGACCTGCGGCCCAGGGACCGAGGCTCGTTCTGCCGCTGTCGTTCGTCCGCGAATTCTTCCGGATGGAGGCCTCGGGCGGGATCCTGCTGGTCCTGGCCTCCATCATCGCGCTCGTCGTCGCGAACTCGGCGCTGTCGCCGTTCTACGACGCGTTCCTGAAGACCTACGCCACCATCCGCGTCGGCGCCCTCGCCATCGACAAGCCGCTGATCCTGTGGATCAACGACGGCCTGATGGCGCTGTTCTTCTTCCTCGTCGGCCTCGAGATCAAGCGCGAGCTGCTCGAGGGCGAGCTGTCGTCACTGTCGCAGGCGGCGCTCCCCGCCATCGCCGCCGTCGGCGGCATGGCGGTGCCGGCGGCCATCTACTCGCTGATCAACGCCGGCAGCGAGGAGTCGCTGAACGGCTGGGCGATCCCCGCCGCCACCGACATCGCTTTCGCGCTCGGGGTCCTGAGCCTGCTCGGCAGCCGGGTGCCGATCTCGCTGAAGGTGCTGCTGACGGCGATCGCGGTGTTCGACGACCTCGGCGCGATCGTGATCATCGCCCTGTTCTACACCGACCAGCTGTCGCTGCTGGCGCTCGGCCTGGCGACGGCGGCGCTGGCGGTCCTCGTCGTCCTCAACTTCGCGGGCGTGAAGAAGGTCGCGCCTTACGTCGTGGTCGGCATCATCCTCTGGGTTTGCGTGCTGAAGTCCGGCGTCCACGCGACGCTCGCGGGCGTGGCCGTGGCGATGGCGATCCCCATGAGCGGCGCGCATCCCGACGACGTTTCGCCCCTGAAGAGCCTGGAGCACGCCGTCCACCCCTGGGTCGCCTACGCCGTGCTGCCGATCTTCGCCTTCGCCAACGCCGGCGTCTCGTTCGCCGGCATCGGCTGGAACAGCTTCCTCGAGCCGGTGACGCTCGGCATCTCCGCCGGCCTGTTCGTCGGCAAGCAAATTGGCATCCTCGGCACCATCTGGCTGACGGTCCGCACCCGGCTCGCCCGCATGCCGGACGGCGCCAACTGGCAGCAAATCTATGGCATGACCGTGCTGTGTGGCATCGGCTTCACCATGAGCCTGTTCATCGGCGGGCTCGCCTGGGAGCACGCCCACTTCGACGCGCCGGTGCGCCTCGGGGTCATCACCGGCTCGCTGCTGTCGGCGCTGGTCGGCTCGCTCGTCTTTCTGCTGGTCGCGCGCGCCGGTCGGGCCGAGCCGGGAGCAGCATGATGACGGTTACGCTATTGCCGGTTCGGTCCCGCGGGGAGGTGCCATGACGCCCAGGCTTCGTTCTCCGCGCTCTCTGGCCGCCGGCCTCGCCGCGGTGCTGGCGCTGGGCGGCTGCGAGTTGGCATTGCACGAGGTCCAGCAGGCGACGGCGGACGGCTGCGACCCCTGGCAGGCCGGCTGTGCCGCGGTCGTCGAGCACGCCGGCGATGGTCCGGTTCCATCGCCCCGGATCGACGTCGGCCGGGCGCAGATCGTGAGCGCGGCCATCGAGGCGCCGTACCGCCCGTGCGACGGCGTCGGCCTCGTCTGCCAGGGCCGCATTATCGGCGACGTGCTGTGGGACGAGTACCTCATGGTTCTCGCCGGGCGGTCCGACGCCGCCGCGAGCGCCGCCAGCGCCCAGCGTGCCGTTCCGGCTGCCGGGTCCCGCACTCTGCAGCCCGCCGCGGCGGCGGCCGTGCCCGCATCGGCCCAGCCGGAGCCGGAGCCCGCGGCTGGGCGGATCGTCCGTACCCACGGCAGCCGCGCCGGCGAGGCCACCACCGCCGCCCCGCCCCGCTGAATGTCCACCGCCTTCACCACCCGCCCACGCAGCGTCCTCGTCGCCTGCTGGATCCTCGTGGTCCTGGCGCTGGCCGCCTGCCATCCGCCGCCACCCGCCCCGGACGCGAGCCTGGCGCAGACGCCGGAGGCGCCCTTCGCCTACCCCTGGGAAGATCCCGTCGTCGCCACGGTCGTCGGCACCCCGCCCGACCTGCGGGCGCCGCTTCCCGAGACGATCCCGACCAGCCTCAACCGGCTGCAGGTGCTCCCGGAGCGGCAGATCCCGGAGATCTTCTGGTTCCAGCGCGGCATGCGCTACACGCTGAGCCCGCAGCCGGGCGAGGCGCCGCTGGTGATGATCATTCCCGGCACCGGCGCCGGTCCGACGGCCCGGCTGGTGGACGTGCTCAGCCGCATCTTCTACGCTGGCGGCTACCACGTGCTGGCGGTCCCGTCGCCGACCTTCTCCAACTTCGCCGTCACCGCGTCGTCGACCGGCGTCCCCGGCCGGGTCGATCGCGACGCCCGCGACCTGCACCAGGCGCTTCGCCTCGCCTACGACGAGGTGCAAAGCCGCATCCGGATCAAGAACGACGACGTCTCCCTGGTCGGCTACAGCCTCGGCGGCTGGCACGGCGCGTTCGTCGGCTGGCTGGACGAGAACGAGGCGGAAAGGCCGCTGGGCTTCCGCCGCGTCCTGATGATCAACCCGCCGGTCAACCTCTACACCTCGTCGCGGATCCTCGACGACTACATCGACAAGATCCCGGGCGGCATCTCCGGGCTGCCGGCGTTCTTCAACGAGGTGTTCCGGTCGCTCTCCAGCCTCTACACCTCGTCGGCGGGACCGTCCGACCTCACCGGCGACTTCCTCTACCAGTCCTACGTCGCGCTGCAGCCGCCGCGCGAGGTGCTGGCCGCCCTGATCGGCGTCGCCTTCCGGCTGGCCTCCACCGACCTCACCTTCACCGCCGACGTGATGGGCGACGTCGGCACCCTGGTTCGCCCGGAACGGCGGTTCGCGATCTCGGACTCGCTCACGCCCTTCCTCGTCGCCGGCTTGCGCCACGGCTTCACCGACTACCTGCAGAACCTGCTCTATCCGTTCTACACGCGCACGGAGCCGATGCTCACCATCGACAAGCTCATCGCCGAGGCCGATCTGCGCCGGCTGGGCGGCTACCTCGCTTCGAACCCCAAGTACCGGCTGATCACGAACGCCGACGAGATCATCAACTCGAAGGCCGAGCTGGACTTCCTCCGCGGCACCTTCGGCGACCGGGCGAAGATCTTTCCGCGCGGCGGCCACTGCGGCAACTTCCAGTACCCCCACGTCGTCGCCGCGATGCTCCAGGCGCTCGCCGAGGACGCGCCGTGACGCCGGCCCCGCGCCTATGCCGTTTTGCCTGCGTCCTCGCGGTGCTGTTCCTGGTCGCGGCGTGCGCGACGCCGGTGCCGCTCCGCGAGGGCGACCCGCCGCTCCCCGACCGGCCGCCGGAGCGGACGATCGCGGACATGGTCGACATCTACGACCCGATCGAGGGGATCAATCGGCAGGTCTACGCCTTCAACTACGAGTTCGACCGGCTGGTGTTCCTGCCGGTGGTCAACGCCTACAAGTTCGTCCTGCCGCAGGTGCTCCGCGACCGGGTCAACGACTTCCTCGGCAACTTCGACGACGTCGTCACCGCCGCCAACCTGCTGCTGCAGGCGCGGCCGGGACGGGCGGCGCAGACGCTGTTTCGCGTCGGCGTCAACCTCGGGCTGGGTTTCTTCGGCACCGTCGACATCGCCTCCGCCGTCGGCATGGTCCGCTATAGCGAGGACTTCGGCCAGACGCTGGGCTACTGGGGCACGACCGACGGGCCGTACCTGGTGCTGCCCCTCCTCGGCCCGTCCAACGCGCGCGACGCCTCGGGCATCGTCGTCGACAGCTTCGCCATCGACCCGCTCGGCGTGCTCTCCAACCTCAAGTCCGACATCGCCCCCTACGCCTACGCGCGGACCGGGGTGAACGCGGTCGATACCCGCGCGAACACGCCGTTCCGCTACCACGAGACCGGCTCTCCCTTCGAATACGACTACGTCCGGCTGCTCTACACCCGCAAGCGCGAGCTCGACATCATCCGCTGAGCCGCGCCTGGACGGACCCGAGCAGGATTTCAGCCGGTCGTTCTCGTACATTCCACGTATGCTGGAGGCCCGCCCCCCTTGTCATCCAGGAGCATCAGCTCCGCGAGGCCGCCTTGCCATTTGGCTCTCGGAACCATATACTATGCCAAGTTGTTTCGGATGAAGCGAATGGCACTGCTGAAGAGGATCGAGACCGAGCCCCCGCCGTTCACGGCGGAGCCCATCACCGACGAGGAGGCCGCGGCCATGTTCAGGGCCGCGCTCAACCTGTTCCGGCTGTGGGCGGTGACGGACGACCAGGCCGCGGTTCTGCTGGACCTGCCTCGGCGCACCTTCGCCCGCTGGAAGGCCGGGCAGGTCGGGCGGATCGGCCGCGACGGCAAGGCGCGGCTGTCGAACCTGATGGGGATCCACAAGGCGCTCAGGATCGTCTTCACCGACCCGGCGCGCGGCTATGCGTGGATCAAGGCGGCCAACGACGCATTCGCCGGCCGCTCGGCGCTGGACGTGATGCTGGGCGGCGAGCTGACCGACCTGATGCGGGTGCGCCGCTACCTGGATGCCGAGCGCGGCGGCTGGTGATCGACCCGGCGCGCGTTCCGATCGGCCGGGTGCGGTGGGACGGCGCCCGGCGGATCATCCGCAGCCTGTTCCCGCCCGTGGCCCTTTTCGAGGACATCGCCGACCCCGAGGACTGGCCGCTGCTGATCGCCGCCGAGCAGAAGACCAACCCGCGGCTGATGGAGACGCTGGGCGCGCTTGACCTCGTTCCGCCGTCCCGGCGGGTTTCCGGCCCCGGCGCCAGCTTCCTCATGGCCCCGTTCACCCATGCCAGCACCGACCGCCCGACCCGGTTCTCAGACGGCAGCTACGGCGTGCTCTACGTCGGCCGCCGGTTCGAGACGGCGCTGTTCGAGACCATGCACCACCACGGCCGGTTCATGGCCCGCACGCGGGAGCGGCCCGGCTGGACGTCGCAGTTCCGCGAGCTCGTCATGGACGTCGACGCGAGCCTGCACGACCTGCGCGGCGGCGACCCTCGCTTCGCGCCGGCGCTCGATCCCGACGGCTACGCGGCGTCCCAGGCCTTCGGCGAGGCGCTTCGAGCCGCCGGGTCCGACGGCGTCGTCTATCCCAGCGCCCGCGACCCCGGCGGCGCCTGCGCCGGGCTGTTCTACCCCGATCTCGCCAGGAACCCGGTGCAGGGCCGCCACCTCGACTACCACAGGGACGGCGCACGCGTGGACCTCTACCGCGACGCCGGCAGCGGCGAGGTGTTCCGGGTCGAGTGGCCGAGCCCGCCGAGGGAGGGAACGGGCGCCGGCTGATGCCGTCTCGTCAGTACAGGTGCTGGCCGCCGGTGATCCAGAGCTCGGTGCCGGTGACGTAGGAGGCGTCGTCCGAGCAGAGGAAGAAGATGGCGCGGGCGACGTCCTCGGGCGTCCCCATCCGCTCCAGCGGGATGCGCGGGATGAGCACCTCGTACTCCGGCTGGATCATGTCGGTCTCGATCTCGCCCGGGGCGACCGCGTTGACCCGGATGCCCAGCGCCGCGCACTCGTGGGCGAGCTCGCGGGTCAGCGCCGAGAGCGCCGCCTTCGAGGTGGAGTAGGCGGAACCCGCGAACGGGTGCACGGCGTGGCCGGCGATGGAGGTGACGTTGACCACCGCGCCCTTGCCCCGGTGCAGCGCGCCGGCGAAGCCGCGGACCAGGGTGAGCCCGGCGAAGAAGTTGATCTCGAAGACCTGCCGCCAGGCGTCCAGGTCGCCGTTGAGGCAGCCCAGGCGCTCCTTGTAGGGCGTCTTCGGCGACAGCCCGGCGTTGTTGACCAGAGCATGCAGCGGCCGGCCTTCGAGCGCATCGTTGGCCTCGACGATGAACCGGGCGAGGCTGTTCGCGTCGCCGAGGTCGGTCGGGATGTGGCAGGTCCAGTTCGGGTCGCGCCGGCAGGCCGGCGGCGCCGGGTCGCGCGAGCAGGTAATGATCCGCCAGCCGCGGTCCAGGAAGATCTTGGCGGTGACGTGGCCGATGCCCCGGCTGGCACCGGTGACGATCACGGTCTTGCGCGAGCCGTCGCTTGCGCCGGTCATGAGTGGACCAAGGGCGCCGCGCCTAGTGGGCCATGAGCAGGGCCTGTGGCGCATGCTCCAGCATGTAGCGGGTGACGCCGCCGAGGATGAGCTGGCGCAGCCGGCTGTGGCTGTAGGCGCCCATGACGACGAGATCGGCCGCCGCGACCGCGTGCGCCACCGCCTCGCCGGCGTGGCTGGCCTCGCCGGAGGCGTGCGGCCGGACGGCGATCCCGTGCCAGCCGAGATAATCCACCAGGTCCTTGAGGCGGACGTCGCTCGCCTTGTCGGGGTCGGCGGACACCACCTCCACGGTCTCGGCGCGGTTGAGGAAGTCCATGGCCGCGGCCACGGCGCGGGCGGCTTCGGCGCTGCCGTTCCAGGCGACGGCGACGTGGCGGCCGATGATGCCCTCGCGGATCGGGGCGACGAGGACCGGCCGGCCGGTCTCGAACAGGGCGGCGTTGAAGATCACCGCAGCGTCGCCCTCCGGCCGCTGCTGCGGCCGCGCCAGCACGATCAGGTCGTGGACCCGGCCGCGGCGGGCGATCTCCTCCTCCTCTCGCCCCTCGACCTCGGCGTAGGCGACGGAAGGCGCGGGTCCCGTGGGGTCGGCGGTAAGCGGCAGCCCGTGCTCGGCCTGGATCTGCTCGAAGAGCGCGCGGGCCTCGCGTGCCCGCGCCGCCGTTTCCTTTTCGGCCAGGTCGATCAACTCCTCGACCATCCCGGCCGACATGCCTTCGCCGACCAGCGGCACGCCGACGCGCGGGTCGGGGCGGACGTGCACGGCGTCGACGTGGGCGTCGTGCTCGCGGGCGACCTGAAGCGCCGTCTTCAGCACCACCCGACCGCTGGCGGAGCCATCCACCGGAACCAGGAGCGTGCGGAACGCCATCTCATCCTCCGGTAACGCCGAGCGCCACCATCATGGCGGCGGCGGCGCGGAAAGAAAAGGGCGGCCGTCACTGCGCGGGCACGGCCTGGAGCCTGCCGTGCGGGCAAAAGAAAAGGCGGGACCAGCCCGCCTTTTCCCGCAACCGGTGTTAAGAGAACGCGTCAGATCATCAGCAGCGCGATGATGGTCGCCGCCGTGGCGATGGCGGCCACGCTGTAGACGACGATCGCCACCGTGTGGTCGGCGCGGATGCCGAAGTCGTGGGCGCAGACCCGGAGCCTGTGTGCCGCGTGCCAGGCGGCGAGCACGATGACGCCCAGCAGGATCAGCTTGATCAGCCAGTTGCCGACGAACGCCTGCATCGTCTCGTAGGACAGCGCGTCGCCGAACAGGCCCACCGCCGGGGCCAGGCCGGTGACGAAGATCATCACCGGCAGGATGAAGGCGATGACCGTGCCGCCGGCCGCGAACAGGAACCAGGGAACCGCCTTTGCCGAACGCGCCATCTCAAGCCACTCCCGCCAGGAGAAGGACCACCACCGACACCGCCGCCCAGACGCCGTAGTGGACGCCGACGATCAGGTTGCCGGGAACGAAGCTCTCGCCGCGCTGGATGCGCATCGCCTGCGGCACGGCCTTGAACCAGGACGTCGTGTGCAGCAGGGCGAAGACGAAGGCGAGGACGTGGAAGACGATGCCGATCGGGCTGGTGACCGCCGCCAGCCAGCCGTTCCAGGCCTCCGGCCCCTGGGCCAGCCGGAACAGGCCGACGATCAGGATGCCGGTGTAGATGGCGACGAAGATCGAGCTGATTTCGTGCAGCATGTAGTGCTGGTAGCGGCTCTGCTTCAGGAACCAGGTCGTCTTCGGGACCTCGCGGACGTAGGGCTTGCGGCTCATCGCTTGCCTCCCGGCAGGAACGAGGTGACGTAATCGACCGCGCTGGTGAACTTGGTCTGCTGGATCGCCCCGGCCGGATCGACGTCCTTGGGACAGACCACCGAGCAGGCGCCGACGAAGCTGCAGGCCCAGATGCCGTCGTGGCTGGCGACCACGTGCTCGCGGGCGCTGCGGCCGACGTCGCGGGAGTCCATGTTGTAGCGGTGCGCCAGGGCCAGCGCCGCCGGCCCGACGAACTTCTCGTCCAGGCCGTACTGCGGGCAGGCCGAGTAGCACAGCAGGCAGTTGATGCACATCGAGTACTGCTTGTAGGCCTTGAGCTGGGCCGGCGTCTGCAGGTACTCGCCGTCCTCGACGCGCTTCTCCTGCTTGGCGACGATGTACGGCTTGACGCTCTCCAGCTTCTCGATGAAGTCGTCCTGGACGATCACCAGGTCGCGCTCGATCGGGAAGTTCGCCAAAGGCTCGACCCGGATCTTGCCCTTGTAATCGCGCAGGAACGCCTTGCAGGAGAGCTTCGGCTCGCCGTTGATGACCATTCCGCAACTGCCGCAGACGAACATGTGGCAGGACCAGCGGTAGCTGAGCGTCCTGTCCATCTCGTCCTTGACGTAGTTGAGCGCGTCGAGGACGACCCACTCCTCCTCGCACGGCACCTGGTAGGTCTGGAAGAACGGCTTGTCGTCCATCTCCGGACGGTAGCGCAGGACCTCCAGTTCGATCTGTCGCTGGCTCATGCGGCGGCCCCTCCGTACACCCGCGCTGCGGGCTGCGACTTGGTGATGACGACGTCGGCGTAGTCGATCCTGGGATCGCCGTTGGGGTTGAAGTACGCCATCGTGTGCTTGAGGTACGCCACGTCGTCACGATCGACGAAGTCGAGCCGCTGGTGGGCGCCGCGGGATTCCTTGCGCTGAAGCGCCGAGACCGCGACGGTCTGGGCGACCTCGATCATCGCCCCCAGCTCCAGCGTCTGGAACAGGTCGGTGTTGTAGACGCTGCTCTTGTCCTCCAGCCGCACGTCCCGGTACCGGGCGCGGATGTCGGCCATCTTGGTGCAGGTGTCGATCAGGCTCGCCTCGTCGCGGTAGATGCCGCAGCCTTCCTCCAGCGTCATGTTCATGTCGCGCCGGAGTGCCGCGACCCGCTGCTTGCCGCCGCTGCGCTTGAACAGGCTCTTGATCCGGCTCTCGGCGTCGTTGGCCTGCTTCTCGATGACCGCGTCGCCGGACCAGGTGCCGGCCGACCGCAGGTACTCGATGGCGTGCAGGCCGGCGCGGGCGCCGAAGACGAGCAGTTCGCCGAGCGAGTTGGAGCCCAGCCGGTTGGCGCCGTTGATGCTGACGCAGGCGCATTCGCCGGCGGCGTAGAGCCCGGAGACGGGGGTGGCGGCGTTGATGTCGGTGTGGATGCCGCCCATCATGTAGTGCACGACAGGGCGCACCGGCACCAGATCCGTGACCGGATCGGCGCCGACGTAGCTGATGGACAGGTCGCGGACCAGCGGCAGCCGCTCGTTGATCTTCTTCTCGCCCAGGTGGCGCATGTCGAGGTGTACGACGTCGCCCCACTTCGACGGGATGGTCCGGCCCTTCTTCTGCTCGTGGTAGAAGGCCTGGCTCAGCCGGTCGCGCGGGCCGAGCTCCATCGCCTTGAGCCTGGGCCACGGGTCGGGGGGGCCGAGGTCATAGTCCTGCAGGTAGCGGTAGCCATCCTTGTTCAGGAGCAGGCCGCCCTCGCCGCGGCAGCCCTCGGTGAGCAGGATGCCGCTGCCCGGCAGCCCCGTCGGGTGGTACTGGACGAACTCCATGTCCTTCAGCGGCACGCCGGCGCGATAAGCCATGGCCATGCCGTCGCCGGTCTTGATCGCGCCGTTGGTGGTGAACGGGAAGATCCGCCCCGCCCCGCCGGAGCAGATGATCACGGTCTTGCCGAGGAACAGCGTCATCTCGCCCGAACGCATCTCGATGGCGGTGCAGCCGCGGCACACGCCGTCGTCGATCATCAGGTCGGTGGTGTAATACTCGTCGAAGCGCTTGATCGAGGAGAACTTGAGCGAGGTCTGGAACAGGGTGTGCAGCATGTGGAAGCCGGTCTTGTCCGCGGCGTACCACGTGCGCATGATCTTCATTCCGCCGAACGGGCGCACGGCGACCTTGCCGCTGTCCTCGCGGCTCCACGGGCATCCCCAGTGCTCGAGCTGGGTCAGCTCTTTCGGGATCTCGTTGACGAACAGTTCGACCGCGTCCTGGTCGGTCAGCCAGTCGCCGCCGGAGACCGTGTCGTTGAAGTGGTAGTCGAGGCTGTCGGTCTCCTTGACCACGCCGGCCGCTCCCCCCTCGGCCGCGCAGGTATGGCTGCGCATCGGGTAGACCTTGGAGAGCAAAGCAATGTTCAGCGTCGGATCGGCCTCGGCCACCGCTATGGCGGCGCGAAGCCCGGCGCCGCCGGCGCCGACGATGACGATATCGGTGTTAACGACTTTCATTGGGTGCTCCCATGCCTCCCCCTGTGCGTTCCCCGCAACTCTATCGCCATCCGGGCGTTGATGCGAACGATCCTGCCCGGTAAGGCGGCCCTCACCCCGCGGATCATGCCCACGCATATAGGCCAGCACCCCTGAAGGTCAACGAAAACCAAGGCGTTGCCGCCGGTGCGCAGGCGCCGGACGCCGCCGCTCCCGACGGTCTGGAACCGCCCGCCGGAGCGCCGATGCGGCCTCCTGTGCGGCCTCCTGTGCGCCCCCGGCTCCGCCACGGCCTGGCTCGCCACGTCCGGGATCTGGCGGTGCTCGCGGCACCCGTGGTGGTCGCGCGCTCCGGGATCATGGTCATGGGCCTGGTTGACACGGTGATGGTCGGCCGCTTTTCGGCGACAGAGCTTGCCTACCTCGGCATCGGCCTCGCCCCCATCACCGTGTTGCTGCTGATCCTCACCGGCCTGCTGATGGGCACGCTCGTCGTCACCGCCGCGGCCTTCGGCGCCGGTGAGGAGCGGGGCTGCGGCGCCGTCTGGCGCCGGTCGCTGCCCTACGGGCTGGCGCTCGGGGCTCTTGCCGCCGGCGTCTGTGCGTTCGGCGAGCCGATGCTCCGCCTCCTCGGCCAAAGCCCGGAGCTCGCCCGCGAGGGCGGCGCCGTCGTCCGCGTCCTCGGCCTCGGCCTGCCCGGGGCGGCGCTGTTCCTCACCTCCACCTTCTTCCTCGAGGGCCTGCGCCGGCCGCTGCCCGGCATGGTGATGATGATCGCCGCCAACGTCGTCAACGTCGCCCTGAACTGGATTTTCGTCTACGGCCACCTCGGCTCACCGGCCATGGGCGCCGTCGGTTCGGCCTGGGCCACGACCGGCGTGCGGCTGTTCCTCGCCGCGGGCCTCGTCGGCTACGTCTGGACGATGGCCGACGCCCGCCGCTACGGCGTGCGCGGCGGCGGTCGCACCGCCTGGCGGGCGTGGGCCAGGCAGCGGCGGATCGGCTACGCGGCGGCCACCAGCATCGGCGTCGAGGGCACCGCCTTCAGCGCGCTCAACCTTTTCGCCGGCTGGCTCGGCGTGCTGCCGCTCGCCGCCTTCTCCATCGGGCTCAACCTGATCACCATCGCCTTCATGGTCGCCATCGGCATCGGTGCTGCGACCGCGGTGCGCGTCGGCATGGCGCACGGCCGCGGCGAGGCGTCCGAGGTGGCGCTGGCCGGCTGGACCGGGCTCGCCCTCGGGGTTGCGGCGATGGCGGTCTTCGCCGTCGTTTTCGCGGCCGTCCCCGAGGCTTTGGCCGCCGCCTACACCACCGATCCGGCCTTGCGTGCCGCGGCGGTGCCGCTCGTCGCCATCGCCGCCTGGATCCTGATCGTCGACGGCGGCCAGGGGGTGATGGCCAACGCGCTGCGCGGCCGGGGCGAGACCTGGGCGCCGACGCTGATGCACACGACGAGCTATTTCGTCGTCATGATCCCGCTGGGCTGGTTCCTGGCCTTCCCCTTGGGCCGCGGCGCGCCGGGCCTGTTCGAGGCGATCCTCGCGGCCAGCGTCGTCTCGGTGAGCCTGCTCTCGTTCCGCTTCGCCTGGCTCGGCCGGAGGGACCGGCGACTGGCGCAAGCGTCGCAGGCGTAGCCGAGCTTCCCAACCGGCGCTTCCGCCGGTATCCTGAGCTACTCTTGCGTGTGCTTGGGCCTGCCGCTTGATCGCTCGCTCCCTGCCTGCCCCCTGGCTCGACTTCGTCGGCTGGTGCCGCGCCCGCGGGCTCAAGCCCCTGCCGGCGCACCCGTGGACGCTCGCCGCCTACGCCCGCTGGTGCGAGCCGCGCCACCGCTACCCGACGATCATTGCGCGGGTGCGCGCGATCGCCCGCATCCACCTCTTGAAGTGCGCCACGAGCCCCGACCGGCACCCGACCGTCGTGCGCACGCTGGAGCTCATCGAGGCTCGCGATCATGCCCGCTGCGTGCGCGCCGACCTCTTCCGGCTCGACGACGGACCGGGCGAGCGGCCCGCCGAAGCCGATGGGCCACGCGCCCGCAAGCCGAGCAAAAAGCCGGCAAAGGCGAAGGCGGCAAAGGAGACGCGCCGGCGCGTGGCGCAGGGCCTGCGCCTCACCCTGCCGCTGGTCTCTCGCCGGCCCCGCCCGGCCGGAGACGGCGCCGGCCACGGCTAAAATGTAGCTCGAAATGCCCTCACCCCGACCCTCTCCCACTTGCGCCTGCGGCGCGCAGGAGAGGGAGCCGCGCACCGAAGGGTGCCGCTTCTTTACCCTCGCCCGCGCGAAGCGTGGGAGAGGGGCGTGCCGCGAAGCGGCGACGCGCCCGGCCCAGCCGGGAGGGTGAGGGCAACGCCCCGCGTAGCGGGAAGGTGAGGGCGCTTTGGTGGGAACATCGCACCCTTCACGGCATCGCTTCGCGCGGCTCGCGACGGCGTCGAGGCCCCGCGCCTGCACCAGGAGCGAACCGTCCGCGACCCCGTGGCCGCCGCTCTCGCCGTCGGCCGGCCTGCATGCCTCGGGTCGGAAAAGCTCCGGCCCGGTTGCCTTGCGGGCGCCTCGGCCAGGGTCTACGATCGCGCCGCAACAAACCACAGCGGTTTGCAACGCGAGCGGGCTCAAAGGGGAGAACGATGGACGAGTTCCACGGCTATTATTTCGAGGATCTTTCCGAGGGGATGACCGACGTCTTCGGCAAGACCGTCACCGACGCCGACATCTGCATCTTCGCCGGCGTCTCCGGCGACACCAACCCGGTTCATCTGAACGACGATTTTGCCAAGGCGTCGATGTTCAAGAGCCGCATCGCCCACGGCATGCTCGGCGGCGCGCTGATCTCCGCCGTCTTCGGTACCAAGCTGCCGGGGCCGGGCTGCATCTACGTCAGCCAGACGCTGAAGTTCAAGGCGCCGGTCCGGGTCGGCGACACCCTGATCGCCCGGGTGACGGTCCGCAAGCTCATCCCCAACAAGAAATTCGTCGAGTTCGACACGGTGTGCACCGTCGCCGGCAAGCCGGTGATCGAAGGCGAAGCCATCATCATGGTGCCGTCCAAGGCCTGACGCACGCCTTGACCCCGCGGGCAAAGGCGGACAGGTAGAGCCGATGCGGCTGTTTCGCACCCACCAGAACCTGCCCGCCGATGTCCGCGGCTCCGCCGTCGCCGTCGGCAACTTCGACGGCGTCCACGTCGGCCATCAGGCGGTGATCGGCGAGGCCGGGCGGATCGCCCGTGCCTCCAACATCCCCTGGGCGGTGATGACCTTCGAGCCGCACCCGCGCACGGTGTTCGCCCCCGAGGTCGGCGCCTTCCGGCTCACCCCGTTCCCGGTGAAGGCGCGGCTGATCGAGGCGCTGGGGCCCGAGGTGCTGTTCGTCATCCCGTTCGACGCCGAGTTGGCCAGGGTCACCGCGCGTGCCTTCGTCGAGGAGGTGCTGGTCCGCGGGCTGGGCGCCAGCCACGTCATCTGCGGCCACGACTTCGCCTTCGGCCAGGGGCGGAAGGGCACGCCGGAGCTGCTGCTCTGGCTCGGCGACGAATTCGGCTTCGGCTTCACCTGCGTCCAGGAGGTGCGCGACACGGGCGGCGAGGGCTACTCCTCGACCCGCATCCGCGAGTACCTCCGCCGCGGCGAACCGGGCTCGGCCGCGAGGCTGCTCGGCCGCCCGTTCGAGATCGAGGGCGAGGTGGTCGCCGGCGACCAGCGCGGCCGGACCATCGGCTTCCCCACCGCCAACGTCCGGCTCGAAGGTTATGTCACCCCGGCCCACGGCGTCTATGCCGTGCGCATCGGCCTCGGCCAGGCAGGCAGCACCCGGTGGTACGACGGGGTTGCCAACCTGGGCCTGCGGCCGACGTTCGCCGGCAGCGAGGTCCTGCTCGAGGCCCACGTCTTCGACTTCGAGGGCGACCTCTACGGCAGCGTCGTCCGGGTGGCCTTCGCCGAGTTCATCCGGCCGGAAAAGAAATTTGACGGCATCGAAGCGTTGCGGGCACAAATCGCCGAGGACGCGGCCCGCGCCCGCCTCGCCCTGAGCGAAGGCAGCCGGCGCCTGCCCATGGCGCGAACCTCCAGAACCGGATCGGGATTCTAGGCTTGGACTACAAGGCGACCGTTTTTCTTCCCCGGACCGCGTTTCCGATGAAGGCCGGGCTCCCCAAGCGCGAGCCGGAGATGCTGGCGCGCTGGGAGGCCATGGACCTGTTCGGCCGGCTGCGTCAGGCGTCCGCGGGCCGCGAGAAGTTCATCCTCCACGACGGCCCGCCCTACGCCAACGGCAACATCCACATCGGCACCGGGCTCAACAAGATCCTCAAGGACGTGATCAACCGGTCGCAGCAGATGCTGGGAAAGGACGCCAACTACGTCCCCGGCTGGGACTGCCACGGCCTGCCCATCGAATGGAAGATCGAGGAGCGCTACCGCGCCGCCGGCAAGGACAAGGACGAGGTGCCGATCGTCCAGTTCCGCCAGGAGTGCCGCGAGTTCGCCGCCAACTGGATCGACATCCAGCGCGCCGAGTTCCGCCGGCTCGGCGTCCTCGGCGACTGGGAGCGGCCGTACTCGACCATGGCCCCCGAAGCCGAGGCGCAGATCGTCCGCGAGCTCGGCGCCTTCCTCATGAACGGCGCCCTCTACAAGGGCGCGAAGCCGGTGATGTGGTCCATCGTCGAGGGCACGGCTTTGGCCGAGGCCGAGGTCGAATACTACGACCACACCTCGACGGCGATCTTCGTGCGCTTCCCGGTGGCCGAGCCTTCGCATCCGGCGCTCGCGGGAGCGGAGGTGGTCATCTGGACGACGACGCCCTGGACCATGCCCGGCAACCGGGCGATCGCCTACGGCTCGGAGTGCACCTACGCGGTCGTCGAGGTGCTGGCGGCGGGCGAGGGGAGCCGCGCCAGGGCCGGTGACCGGCTGGTGCTGCTGGCCGACCTGCTCGAGGCGGTGTGCGCCGAGGCCGGCATCGGCGAGTGGGCAGTGGTCGCCACGGTCCCCGGCACCGATCTCGCCGGCACGATCTGCCGCCATCCGCTGCACGGCCGCGGCTACGACTTCCCGGTGCCGCTGCTGCCGGGCGACTTCGTCGACACCGAAACCGGCAGCGGCTTCGTCCACATCGCCCCCGGCCATGGCGCCGACGACTGGGAGCTCGGCATGCGCCACGGCGTAGCCGTCCCGGAAACAGTCGGGCCGGACGGCCTGTTCGTGGACACGGTGCCGCTGTTCGCGGGCCGCGCTGTGCTTCGCCCGGACGGCAAGGAGGGCGACGCCAACGCCGCGGTGCTCGAAGCGTTGGCCGACGCCGGCGCGCTGCTTGCCTCCGGCACGCTGGTGCACAGTTACCCGCATTCCTGGCGGTCGAAGGCGCCGCTGATCTTCCGCAACACGCCGCAGTGGTTCATCTCGATGGAGACGACCGGGCTGCGGGAGACGGCTTTGGCGGCGCTCGACGCCACCCGCTTCGTCCCGGCCTCGGGGCAGCGGCGGCTGCGCGGGATGATCGAGACCCGGCCCGACTGGTGCATCTCCCGCCAGCGCGCCTGGGGCGTGCCGATCACCGTGTTCGTCCGCCGTGACGGCGGCGAGCCGCTCCGCGACCCGAAGGTGCTGGACCGGATCGCCGAGGCGGTGGCGGCCGAAGGCGCCGACGCCTGGTTTACCTCCGACCCGGCCCGCTTCCTCGCCCCGGAGTACGACCCGGCGGACTTCGAGCAGGTGACCGACATCCTCGACGTCTGGTTCGAGTCGGGCGCCACCCACAGCTTCGTCCTCGAGCCGCGCCCAGACCTGCGCTGGCCGGCCTCGCTGTATTTGGAAGGCTCGGACCAGCATCGCGGCTGGTTCCACTCGTCGCTGCTGGAGTCGTGCGGCACCCGCGGCCGCGCGCCCTTCGACGCCATCCTCACCCACGGCTTCGTCATGGGCGAGGACGGGGAGAAGATGTCGAAGTCGCGGGGCAACGTCATCGCCCCCCAGGACGTGGTCGAGAACCACGGCGCCGACGTCCTCAGGCTCTGGGTCGTGGGTTCCGATTACGCCGAGGACCTGCGCATCGGCTCGGCGATCCTGAAGCAGCACGCCGACATCTACCGCCGGCTGCGCAACACCTTGCGCTTCCTCTTGGGCAACCTCGCCGGCTTCAGCGACGCCGAGCGGCTGGCGCCGGACGAGATGCCGGAGCTGGAGCGCTGGGTCCTGCACCGGCTGGTCGAGATGGACCAGTCGCTGCGGAAGGCCTGCGACGCCTTCGAGTTCCACGGGCTGTTCGGCGAGCTGCACGGGTTTTGCGCCGTCGAGCTCTCCGCCTTCTACTTCGACATCCGCAAGGACAGCCTCTACTGCGACCGGGAGGACGCGATCCGCCGGCGGGCGGCGCGAACCGTCCTCGACGTCCTGTTCGACTGCCTCACCGCCTGGCTCGCGCCCTTCATCTGCTTCACCGCCGAGGAGGCGTGGCTGGCCCGTAACCCCGGCGAGACCTCCAGCGTCCACCTGCGGCTGTTCCCGACGCTCCCCGAAAGCTGGCGCGACGACGCTCTGGCCGAGCGATTCGCCGTGCTCCGCCGGCTGCGCCGGGTCGTCACCGGCGCCATCGAGGTGGAACGGGCGGCGCGGAGGATCGGCTCCAGCCTGCAGGCGCGGCCGGTGGTCTACGCGGGTCCCGAGTACCACGAGGCCGCCCGCGGCATCGACCTGACCGAGCTATTCATCACTTCGGCGGCGGAGATGGCCGAGGGCGCGGCGCCCGGGGACGCCTTCCGCCTCGCCGACGTTCCGGGCGTGGCCGTGGTCATCGCCATGGCCGACGGGCGCAAGTGCGAGCGCTGCTGGCAGGTCCTGGAGGAGGTCGGCCGGCGGTCGGATCATCCGGACGTCTGCGGCCGGTGCGCCGACGCCGTCGCCCATCACCGCGCCGCGGCCGAGTAGGTCCGCCGATCCGCATGCGGCCGTCCCGTCACCTTCTCTCCGGCCTCGGCATCGCCGCTGCGGTCATCGCCCTCGATCAGCTCACCAAATGGCTGATCATCGGGCTGATGCGGCCGCCGCGGGTGATCGAGATCACCTCGTTCTTCAACCTGGTCGTCGGCTGGAACCGGGGCGTCAGCTTCGGTTTGTTCAACAACGATTCGCCGCTGAACACCTGGATCCTGATCGCTGTCGCACTCGCGATCGTCGTCGTGTTGATGATCTGGCTCAGCAAAACCGACCGCTGGCCGGTCGCGATCGGGCTCGCGCTAGTCATCGGCGGCGCCATCGGCAACGTCATCGACCGCCTTCGCTTCGGTGCCGTCTTCGACTTCCTCGATGTTCATGCCTTCGGCTTCCACTGGCCGGCGTTCAACGTCGCCGACTCGGCCATTACCGTCGGCGCGGTCGTCCTCGTGGTCGATTCCTTGTTTGTTCATCCGGAAGGCCGTAAACTCGCCGACGAAAAGGGGCAAGGACCGGAGCGATGAGGATGTTTCGCTGGCCGCTGCTGATCGTCGCGCTGAGCTTGGCCGTGAGCGGCTGTCAGTCGATCCGCGACCTGGCCGGCCAGGGCAAGCGGCCGCCGGACGAGTTCACCGTCTATTCACGCACGCCGCTCTCCATGCCGCCCAACTTCAGCCTCACGCCGCCGGTCGCCGGCGCCGTGCCGGAGGCCAGCGCGGCGCGCGCCGACGCCCGCCAGGCGCTGCTCAGCGGCAGGTCGCGTGCAGGCACCGGTCCGGCCGCTTACGCCGCCGGCGCCGCCGAGGCGGCCGACGCCTCCCCGGGACTTGCGGCGCTGCTGGACCGCTCCGGCGGAACCAGCGCCAGCCCCGACATCCGCGCCGTCGTCAACCGCGAGACGACCATCCTCGCCGAGGCCGACGCCAGCCTCACCGAGCGGCTGATGTTCTGGCGCACGCCCAACGAATACGGCACGGTCGTCGATCCGGCCAACGAGGCGCGGCGCATCCAGGACAATCAGGCGCTGGGCAAGCCGATCGTCGCCGGCGCGACGCCGACCATCGAGCGCAAGCGCCGCGCCCTGCTGGAAGGCATCTTCTAGCGGCGCTGCCGCACCGGGCGGAGGTAGCGGCAGCATATCCCGCTGTCCAACCGGCTATCCCGTGCCCGCGGGCGGTCGCTCAAGATGAACCTGCTGGCGGCGAGCGCGGAAACAGGCCCTCACTGCGCAACCGGGCACATGGGTAACGGTTTTATCCATCGACATGGGTAACAGGTTTTTCGTTTTGTTCACGTTTCGGTGGTGGTTGTTGAGCCTGTGGAGTTGTGGGGAGCGCGCTTTCGCTCTCCACCAAATCCACAGGCTTTTTCGCCTTCGGGGTCGGGCTGTAGCGGGTGAGGCGGCCGCGGTGATCGACGCTGGCGA